>Ga0099825_1003842_pt1 | contig 19891 bp, 8 predicted proteins | sample SiratroredBW_FD_76838 | JGI IMG/M metagenome (GOLD analysis project Ga0099825, IMG submission 76838) | Root nodule microbial communities of legume samples collected from California, USA - Siratro red BW | ecosystem: Host-associated > Plants > Roots > Nodule | place: USA: California | collected... | reverse complement strand
TTTTTTTATTTTTTTTTTTTTTTTTTTTTTTTTTTTTTTTTTTTTTTTTTTTTTTTTTTTTTTTTTTTTTTTTTTTTTTTTTTTTTTTTTTAACTTTTGTTCATGTATTTTCGTCAAAACATTTGGAATTACTATCCCAATTTTATTTTATTCTAGTAGGTTATTTTTACTTACTTTTATATAAATTAACAATTTGATGTATAACAAAGCTTCAAAGTTTAGAAAATTAAACAAATTTTCATCAAAATATAATGGTTTAACAAGTAAATTAGATAATCAACAAAACCCTACCACTTTATTTATAGAGAGTAGGTTTGGGTTTATTTTTTATCAGTGAAAAAAAAATATTAAATGAGACTACTTGACTACTTTAACCCTTTTATAAGCATTGTAAAAAAAACGAAATAGGAAAATCTAATGCCTTCGAGATATTATCTATAATTGTGTTAACAAACCTTCAAAACTATTTCAATAAAGAAGTCATCATAAAATCAAAATATTCTACAGAAATACATGTTAAGAGAAAATTAAATTCGAAATGTAAGAGAAATTTAATAATCATCCTCAACCATGTAAACCTAACCATATATATTTACAATATATATCAAAACCTAATATTAGAGCGATAAATGTTAGAATTTATAGTTGAATTCAAGTTCAACACTTCTTCTAATTTGAGAGTTGAGTAAAAAAACAATAATTTTACCATCCTTCTAATAATTTTTTAAAGGTATAAAAGAAGTGGGAATTTGAAAACAGTAGTGCACAAACATAATATTACATTGTCTAAATTACATTAATGATTTGTTTAAGTGTAATGATAAATAACATAGATTTTTTTATGAATACGTTTACCACACTATATCAATAATAATAATAATAATAATAATAATTATTATTATTATTATTATTATTATTTTTATTATTATTATATATAAAAGAATCAATATAATATATACATACTATATTAATTCAGGCAGTGACCGACTTATTATGTTACATATTATATCAATTATTTATTTATATAATGATTAGTTTAACATATTTGTCTCAAACAGCTTTCTCCAATGACAACCATTCTGTTCCAAACATGTAGCATTTCTTTTTGTCTCTCTTACCTCGTGCAAACCCACATGCATCAAATGTCCACAAATTAATGGTCAGAGATTTAAATAAATTAACATAACAAATTAAGAGAAGTGAACAAAAATGTTATTAAGAAGAATATTTGGAGCAAGTTTGATAAAATTTGATTCCAACAATATTTATTATTGATATTTCCTTTTACTTTTTAACGTCTTCTTAAATGTTTTATTTACATCTTATCTTGATCTTAATATCTTTAAATATTCAAATATAAATATTGTGACTATTTACGTTAATATTATAAATATTAGTCATAATTATAAATAATTTAAAAAATATTTATGACATCACATAAATTATTTTTTAAGCTTTAAGTATAGAGTCATTCCATGAAATTCATTAAAAAAAAAATAAAATAACATGGGTAGACCAAATTCATAAAAAGAAAAAAACAAAGTAAATAATCAAACCAACCCACAAGGTTAATAGAGAAAATAAAAAAACAAAACTAAGAGAAATCAACATAGGAGTAAAAAAAAAAAGTCTATCTCTTATTTTAAAAAACAAAACAACAAAAGAAATAAAATCAAACTGAGGTGCACAAACCCCTTTATCATTTCTTCTTTGTAGTACCTACTTTAATAGTTTTGTCAGTAGTCTTGGAAGCACCCTTCATTGGTCTCCCAAGTTTCTTATAAGTTTTAACACATCTTTCTAACTCATTCGGATCACTAGAGGAACTATGTTATACTAGATAGACCCAATACTTAAAAGTCAACTTACACTCCTTCTTGAACTTAGAAGAAAGTACCCGAGTAACTTACATCCCTCTAACATCTGGCTGTAGTCCTACATGATATGAATGGTGAGCAGTTAATTGCAAAGAAGAAAGCTAAAACAAAACTCTTGGACTTCCAAACCAACGACAACTGTGACATCAAGCTCATCCTAAGAGAACCATGAGAAACTATTTCAATGGTTTTTCCAGCCGCTATAAAAGCACTTTTAGGTGGTCTACCTGGCCTACGGGGTGATTAGACCAAATCATTATGACCATCAGAGTCTGAGTTAAAACAAAATATGCGCCCACCTCTTAGAAACAAAACTCTGTATAACAACACCCTATAAGGAATTCTGTTTAGAAACAACATGTTTAGAATTATTGTTATCTATCACTGGAACATCATAATGGAAGAGACCATGGGGAGATTAGAATCCACAATATTCACATTTTTATGCTTCTCCTAAGATGAGTTTTATCTAGAACAAGCAATTTAGAAAAAATAATTTAAAATAGGCAAATTAGACGGACGAGTCAAGTCACTCTTAAGAAAAACATATTGTATCTGCTAAACATTTTGAACTAGAAATGCCTGCTGAGAATCGTCAACACGGCTTGACATCTCTTCTAAACTATCTTTCTAACAAAAAGACATTATTAGAAGCAAGAACATCACCTCCTAAAAAGAATATAGTTTAGAATCATAACCAACATCAATATTGACAACATTAACAGCTTGAAGATTCACATTTTCTTCCCTTATCTCGAAGTTGGAGTTACGAATATAACATTTTTTAGCTTCACTTGTTGATCAAACCTATCACTTTGAGAAAAATACCAATCATTTTACAAAATAGCAAAAAGGTAGAAGTCGTTCATACTTCACACCAGCCACAAAGGCAAAGTCTAGACGTTCCACCAAAAGCTAATGTGACAGAGAAGAAAGTATATCTGCATCAACAAGCACTCGAACATCAAAACAAAGGATTTTTTTATAGTACAATCATTTAACGCAAGAGCGGTACCAACCCCTATAGAAAAAATAACACAGAATTGTCGCCATGAATTTTGACTTAACATTGTGTCTTAATAAGCTTTATAATTGCTAAAACAAAATTTTTAGTAGACAAAAACTCACAAAAATCCTAAAAAGAGATTCCCTTATATGAAAATAGGAACTTTCCTCTTATTTTCATATATTATTTTGTTTCCTTATTTGACCTATACGCAGAAAAGTGAACAATAAAATGAAAATCAATCAACTTCGATAAAATTTTAATACTCTTTCCATTTATCCAAAAAAACTCAAACCTATCAATAAAAATCTTTATTTCCAAAATAAAGATATTGTTACGACATTATTTAGAAGAACTTCTATAAAAAAAGCTTACATAAATGCACACATGTAACACATTCCTAGCCATGCACAACACTCATATGTAAATAATCCAAGAAAAAAAGAAGAAAACTTTCTTTAAACAACAATTTAATCAGTAATTATTGTTCTTTTCTCATTGTTAGCTTTTTTAATACTAATTTGGATCTTGAAAAGATTCAACAATTAACTAAAAAATTAAAGAAGATAAATTTTAGAAAGATGACGATTTTTATCTTACATTATGAGAAAAGGTAATAAAGAAATTGTGAGAAAAAATGAAAAAAAAAATACAATGAAAAATTATGTTTCTTCCAGAGAAATTAAATAAAACAATAAAAGAAATCATTGTAAAAAATAATAAATGAATTTGTTTAATGTTAAGGGTATGTTTACAAAATTACTATTGACAAAGACATGAGAGAGTAATTTTGAAAAATATAAACTTTTCACGTTTTTTGATATTTTTAATTATCATGTTTAAGTGAAAATAAAACATTTGAATCGAATAAAAAAAACAGCATTTTTATAAAAAATAATACTTTTTTTTAGTCATCTATCTGTATCAGTTATTTTTTACTTTGAGTTTGCCGTGAAACAGACGGAACCTGAGAAAAAATAGTTCTGTAAAGATCACAACGTCTACATTCATGGAATATTTCCCTGTACCAAAATTGGAAGGGAGGGACAAAACAACAGCGAATAAATTGGGGTTAAATAACTAGTTAAACTAATTAACATAAACATAATTAGTTTATTAAATCACACAATTTATTTATCCATATACATAAACATCCCTGATTTTACCGCAGTGAATTCCGCAGCAATAACTCTCAGCCAATCACCATCTTCCACGTCATCAACCCTTCCGCGTTTCCTATATAAACCTCGCCCATTGCTCCCTCCTCCCTTCAAATTCGCCTCTTCTCTCTCAACCTCAATTTCTTTTCTCCCAAACAACACTTTATTAGGGCCCGGTCGTGCATTACCTGAGCATCGCCGGAAAATCTCGCCGACGAAAAAAATGACGGGATACCTTGCTGCAAGGCTCGTCTTTCGTCGACCGACGCCGGCTAGCCGATTACTCCTCCGCCGGGAAGTCTCGCTGCCGGCGGCTGAAAGGACCAAAGACGCGGCAGCACCGACAAAGGAACTGCCGGCGTTCGACTACTCTCCCTCGGCGTACTCCGGTCCCTCCAGCGACGAGATCCTCGCGAAACGCAGGGAGTATCTCAGCCCTTCGATCCTCCACTCGTACAAAACTCCGGTGAGGACGCGCCGCACCGGATCATCTCGTTAACTGTGTATTAATTTTTCCGTTACGCAAGTGTAACTAAAATAACTAACTAACTAACTTGATAATTGGGGTGTGATCGTGTGTGGGAGGTTGCAGCTTAACGTGGTGGAGGGGAAGAGGCAATATCTGTTCGATGATAAGGGAAGGAGGTACGTGGACGCGTTCGGAGGTATTGCTACGGTCTGCTGCGGGCATTGCCACCCCGATGTGGTCGCAGCCATCGTCGAACAAACGAAGCGCTTGCAGCATTCCACGGTTCTCTACTTGAATCACGCCATAGCAGATTTTGCTCAGGCTTTGGCTTCTAAGCTTCCCGGTAATCTTAAGGTGAATATCATGATAATCTTAATCAAACCATGATTTTGCAATTTTGCAAAACTCCTTTTTAAATGTAAAAATTACTTAAGATATAGTAATCAATTAAGTCATAAAAAAAAAATATGAAGTAAGATAATTCAAATACTAATACAAGCGTTATGACAAACAAATTTTTAGTAATTACTACTGGTGACAATATTTGAACAATTAATCTTGTATTAACATTTTATGAAAAATCGTGACCACGAATTTTTGTACGGATAGAATGATTTATAAGTATGCTACAGTAACAATAAAATTTGTTGCCATAATTTGCTAAGAAAAAATATATACTACATAAAATCAGATAATATGGTAGAAAATTCTATACTAAAATAAAGTCATATTTTGATCATGGGATGGAGCAAACATAGAGTACGACAAGTAATGTTAAAGTATTTTATTTGTAAATTTCTATGCTAATATCATGGGACTAGGGTGAGGAAGTGGGTTCGTTGATTTATATGATAATGACTTAATTTTTGTGTGTCTTGTCAAGCCACACATAACAAAAACTCTCCGTTATCTGTTACTTTAATGGAGAAAAAACTACTTTTTTTTTTTTTTTCCGATTTAGGCCAAAAATAAAACATACAGTTATTGCATCTCTCAAAAATAAAATATACAATTATTGCATCACTCAAATTCTTTCTTTTATCATCCATATTCTCTCTACTGTATCAATTGGATTTTTAAAATATATTTATACCTGTGAGTATATCAGATTTATTGATACTCCCATGATAACTAAATTCTTTCATCAACTTCCCTCTTTATTTTACTATTCTAATATTTTCTTTCATTTTTTATCTTAAAAAATAATAGTTAAATTAGGATAAGATTTGTATAATTAAAACTAATTATCATGATTTTATTATGACGGTGTTAAAGCAGCAATATATAGACTAATAGTTTAATGACTTAATTTAACTATTTAATAACAATTATTTTTATAAAGAAACGACAAAAAGGAGTGATCGTATACAGATGAGAAATAATCATAGAAAATAGATAATAGCAAATTTTAATTTTTCTTTTCTTCGGATGAGAAAAATTAAGTTGTCTATTTTATGTGCAGGTGGCGTTTTTTACAAATTCTGGAACGGAAGCAAACGAATTAGCGATTCTGATGGCAAGAATGTACACTGGCTCCCATGACATCATATCTCTAAGGAATTCTTACCACGGAAATGGTGGTGGAACAATGGGGGCCACAGCTCAAAGCATCTGGAAATTTAATCTTGTGCAGGTTTCTATTTCCTCTCCTTTTCAGTTTTATACATGTTTATCAATCAATAATCTGTTAACAAAATACCTTCTACGTCAGCTGATAAAGGTGTTTTAACCTTACTAATAATATCAAATTTGATTCTTGAAGATATAATTACATTTAATCAAAGGGACTGCAAGACATGATTGAATTGGTATAAGACTAATGAGTTTAACTACTGACTAATTATGATAATTAAGTACCTGAAAAAAAAAAGTTAAATGGCTTGTAATAATCTTATACAATTTAAATAAAATTAGTTCCCCAGAAAATAGTCATGGACTCTTAAAAAGACTACGACCCATGCTAAATTGCCAGCACAACTCAATTAATTAACAAAGAACAAAACAGGGTCCAAAACAAAACCAGGTCATAGGTACACTTGGAACGAAGTTGACCTAGGTAATAATGGACTGTACATTTCCACATGAAAGAAAGGAAAAGATAACTTCTTTATTTTTATTGAATTTAACAAGATTTTAAGACAAAAGAAATAAAATTATAAAGTAGCATAAAGCTACGTAACCCTCTTACTATAAAAACAAAAACTGTCATCTATTTCTTATATTTTTCTAAAACTCAACTCTCACAACTGTACTTTCACTATGTGCTGATAAAAAAAAATATACATACGTATGTCATAGCAACGGACTTTGCTCTCCCTGAAAGCAACGTTCATTATTGATAGTATTTGGAACACACTTTCCTGTGGAAACTAGTAGTTGCGGATTAGTACTAAAGTGCCGTGACGATTATTTCTCGTGATAATGAAAGCATGGACCCCTTTACGCAAATTATATTACAATTACGTGGTGCATTGTTCGTTCCTAATTATTAGTATATATAAATATATCCTTTCCAAGAAGTAATTTATTTCTTGTTATGGGAAAATACCATTTTCTTTGTTGCGAATTGCCATGTGAGTTCACATGCAAATGCAATACCCTCCAGGCTGGAGTGTTCTCCTTTTGTATTCTGCGTTGTGTAGTTTTTTTAGTTTACTTAATTTGTTCCGTGCCACTTCCAACTTAGGATTACATTTGATACACATAATGAATTGATATGGTACTCAGTTCTGTTATTTATTATGTTTTAAAAGTATAAAACTTTCATCCATTCACAGTATGACAAGTAAAGTTACTGCTTCAAAATTTACATCTATTATTGATTGATATGATAGTATCAAAATTTTATATTAACAATTGATTTTTTTTTTAATATTTATGTTTAGTTTTCTTCTATTTCCAAAAGATATAAAGTATAAAATAAAAATGTCACGTTCCATCTAACCTGTCTAACAAAATGCTACCTAACTTTTCAGCAGATATTTTTAATGGAAAATAGAGTTTGCCTAACATGTTTTGTTTTTCTGCTTTTTTTTTTTGCCAACAGAGTGGTGTTCATCATGCAGTAAATCCAGACCCTTATAGAGGTATTTTCGGTTCTGATGGAGAGAAGTATGTAAGAGATGTTCAAGAAATCATCAATTTCGGAACTACTGGAAATGTTGCTGCCTTCATATCTGAAGCTATACAGGTATCTAGTTAAAGCATAGACGAATCTAGGTATGAAACAATTTGATTTAGCAATATTCACATTGCATAACATGTTTTCTTCAGAACAAGTATTCTAAATTAGGTTTTCTTTCCTTAGTTTGTTCTCTCTAAAACATTTCATTTATAAAATTTAAAAGAATTAACTTCCACGAAGAACCTCTTTCACTGTCTTTTATCTAATAAATAAGATTGTATTGTTAGCATTTCTCAAATTTGGATGAACAAGGACATTTGTTGATGTGGTGTTGTTAACGATAGGGAGTAGGAGGCATCGTTGAAATGGCTCCTGGTTACTTACCCGCTGTGTACGACATTGTTAGAAAAGCTGGAGGTCTTTGTATTGCCGACGAAGTTCAATGCGGCGTTGCTCGCACTGGTAGCCATTTCTGGGGATTTGAATCCCATGGTGTTGTACCTGACATAGTAACAATAGCAAAGGTAAAAAGAGCAATTCTTACATTAGTCCTTATAGATGCAAGTTACAACTACCAAAACTTTAAGATACTATTAACATAGAAACACTTAATTGAATGTTTTACGTGTTTCTGAATTTTGGTTTTTTGGGCAGAGCATCGGAAACGGCATTCCTCTTGGTGCTGTGGTGACTACTCCTGAGATTGCGAAGGCCTTGACTCGCCGAAATTACTTCAACACTTTCGGTGGGAATCCTGTTTGCACAGCTGCAGGATTGGCTGTTTTAAGAGTGATAGAGAAAGAGAAGCTTCAAGAAAATGCACTTGAAGTGGGTTCCTATTTGAAAGAGAGGCTCAACACACTCAAGGACAAATATGAACGTAATCTTTCTTCACTCCTTAATCCTTGTCCATTCTAGATTAGTGCATATGCATTGCTTTATATAAGTCTTAAATTTTAATTTTTGAAATGGTATTAGAACTTATGCTAATAAGATTGTTAGGCTTATCGCATCACCTGTTATCGCACCATTTTTAAACTTATCAGGTTATCCGTTATGAGATCATCCTTAAACAATATAATCTCTCTCAACCGGTTTTGTAAGGTTGGGTTATTAAGATTATGTTTCTAAACAAAGTTGTTGGTTTTCTTGTGAAGTAATCGGTGATGTGAGAGGACAAGGCATGTTGCTTGGAGTGGAACTTGTCACTGATCGCCAACTTAAAACACCAGCACCAAATGAAACACTGCATGTAATGGAACAAATGAAAGGTAAAATTTCAACCCCTTCTGGTTCCAACAATATTTTCGGTTGAGTTACCTAGTCTATATAAACTCCTGCTGTTACCACAGAACTAGGAGTGCTAATTGGAAAGGGTGGCTATTATGGAAACGTATTCAGAATTACACCTCCCTTATGTTTCACCAAAGAAGATGCAGGTTGCTCTTAGCCTCAAACCCTCTCTTCTGTTAACATCAATTAATAGTCCTACATAGCGTCTGTGTTTGAGTTTTTGCTTTGTTTTGTTGGTGCAGATTTCCTCGTGGATGCGATGGACTACTCATTTTCCAGAATGTGAAGCTTAAATATGATCCAAAGTGTAAATAAATGTCCATTTTGTATCCTCAAGTTAAAGTAATCTGTATTAGAAAACGTTTGGTTCCGCAAATCTAGTAGTTACAGAGTTGTGGTGAGATCGAACGTCAAAATAACTGTTTCTCTGGAACCAAAAACAAAAGTACACCATCCATCTCTATAAAATTTATAAATTTTACATGCGGGCTTAGTCTCATAGTACCTCACTCTCACCCAGAGAAATCTGATGAATCATATATAAATAAAATTTTACAACCTCAAAATCATTTTGCAATCCATGTTTAAAAATAATATAGTTATTATTAAAACATATTTTTATATTTATAAAGAAAAAAATTATGAATAGTAAAATAGTTACTGTCAATGGATGTAAAAATTTTATTGATTGTTGAAATATCTAATATACAAGAACTTATGAATAATTTCAAAAGTTGATTTAAAGAACTCAGTGATCTCATATTTAAGTCTTAAATACATAGTTACATTAAATACTTATTTTTTTCTTTCAGTCAAATTAATACTTGAATCTTATTCTACTCGTGTATAATCGCATTTTACAGAAAACTTGACCTAAAAAATCCAAAAAAAGGTGCGTATGATGAGCGAGTTTGTCTGTTCTTTAGAAAATGTTTTTTTATCAATAAGTAAATTTTATTTTTTTATATGTTTGTCTAATATGTATATTTTAAAAAATAAACAGTTTTACGGTTTATTGGATGATTAAAATAAAGCATATGCATTAAAAAAAAAATAAGTTTGTCTATGAAATTTATAATACTTTTTTTTTTCAGAATAAAATGAGAATTCCAACAAAGGAGTATGAATTAGATTTAGCAACTTTTATGAAGATGTGAAAATAGTAGTTGGTATTCTTGATTTACATGACATAATTCAAACGTAGATATGAGGTAATCATCATGTTTGTCTTGTATCTGTGTTTTCAGTTCTTACTTTCAGCGATTATTTCTGGCACGTTATAGATGTCTTTTTTTTTATATTCCTTTTACTTACAACTATTATCTTTTGATCTTGGTATCGTAAACCGGTTAAGGTCAAAAGAAATGGTACCATTTTCCTTTTACATGTTCGTTCCATTTCACTAAACTATTAACGAACTCGCCAATTTTAGGAAGATGGTTGATATTATACAAAGTAGTACTAGCTTTCTTTCATAACCTGAAAATGGGGAACATCCAAACAATTCTTTAGCATATACTCTAAACGTTCAAAATAAAAAATTAGTCAACCAGGTCGACAAATTAGGTAAAATTACAAACATGGCAATGGTGTCCCAAATAAATAAAGATGTCCAAAATTGATCTGATAGCACTCAACTTTATCTATTGAATTAAAGGATGAATAAAGATAAAGTAATCTTGGAGCGGAAGAACAGTTGCACAAAATTCTTAGTTAAGGTACATTTGGTTTCAATGATAAAATTGAAATTATTATTTGCAATTTTAAATTTAATTTCGGCTAAATAAAAAATTGGTTCAAAAAGTGTATACCGACTTTACATTGTGCAAGTAATGAATTACGTTTTTATTGTGTAGATAGAGTTTTAGGTCGAATATTTTTGAGTTTTATTATTTTATATGTAAGATCCAAATTTGTATATTATTTATATATTTTCATGCAGTAATATATGAATTGTGACATTCTTTCATCCCAAATCTCTACTCATTTTATGTTTCTTTCATTTTTGAAAGACTCTCTTACTATTTTATTTTTTAGCAAAACGAATTTATCTTTATTGTAAAGTTAAACTAAAAGTATAAACACTTTTTAGTTGGGAGGAAGTTACTCTAACAAAAAAATTATATAGTTGTGTTTGTATTTTATTTTCTTTTTACATTTGTTTGGTAGAAAATAATATCCAATATTCATCTCCCATGAGCTCAAGAGAAACCAAAATGATGGTTCAAATACTTAAAAGACACCACGACTATAGAAGGTGGGAGAAGAGAAAGAAAATCACTATTTTTTTTTTCTTTTTTTGAAAATGAAAGACAAGAATTTGGTTAAAAAAAGAGACGCTGAAGTCATATTCCAAGAGAAGTGGTGATAATACATGAAAAAAAATAAAAGAGATAAAATATATGAATTAAAACTAACTTTATTACATAGACATACTACTTATCCATATTGAAAGCAAGAAATAAAGAAAAAATGAATTAAACAAAAATGAAAAGAAAGCAAAAGAAAAAGAAGAAGATAAAAATAAAGAAATGAAAAGTATTCATAGACACAGTTAGTAATTCGTGGATAGTTGTATGTTAGAAATGTTAATATAAACCAACAAGATCTCTTTATTCATTTTTGAGAAAGGAACATCTTGAAGTTTAAAACTAACCTTAAATGCACAATCTCTAAAAATTGAATAATTTAAAAATATATAAAAGACATTGGCAAAATCCGGCCAAGGCTATGAAAAACTAAATAAATTATTATGCTAAAACAAAAGTCCTTACATTATAACTAGTTTTAGGCTACAAATAAAAGTTTAGGGTAAATTTGTAAAGAAATCCAAAGTATGTTGAAAAAATGGTCGTAAGATATACTAATATAGGTAATAGCCTAAAAAATGGTGTGTCGACGACTAACCAAATATGACCTAAGAAATTATAGGTACCTAAAGAAAATAACTTATTGTTGAATAATTTTTAATCAAAACACTAAGATATTTGTCATAATGCTTAAACAATGGATGCTTGCAGCATATGATGGATGATAATTGAGTGTTATAATCCTTAAAAACGATACATGGAGAGAAAGTCGCCTTTAGAGAAAATCATAAAAGAAAGATCATAGGAGCACCAACAATATATATAAACACATTCTAATATTGAAAATGTAATAAATATTAATTTATTACATATGAAGACAAAATGACAATGAATTGCAAATAATGGAAAGAAAAACCCAAATGATTTTGATAATTTTTTAATTAACTTAATTAATTACAAAATAAGGAAATGTTGTATCTTCTAAATTAAAATGTGTAATAAATTAAAAAAAAAATTAATTACAACACCAAAGAGTTTAATAATTTGAATGACTTTATATCTATGTGTGGGTATTTAAGAGGCCAAGTGGCAAAAGATTTCTAGTTTGTTAGTTGGCATGGACACAATGCAAGTATCCCACTCTCTCAACTTTCACGTTTCCTGAAAATTTGACCATTTACTTCCCACTCATTTCGCCTCTTGTCTCTCTCTCTATTGTTTTTCTCTATCATTGATATTTACTTTTTATTATGATTTCTTGTTTAAATCTAATTTTCCAGAAATTAAGACATTTGATGCTAATTTCACAGCCCCTATCCACATTGTCATTCCCATTTGTTGGTAATGGTAAGAAATTTTGTTAACGATCATCCTTATCTTTGGATCCATTAGATTCACATACAAGGCTAGTGGAAGTTATTTTGGATTTCAAGCTTCAAAATACATTATATCCACCTTTGTTGTTTTGTTTTCATTTCAAATTTTCACCCACAATATTAGAATTTTGATGAAAGATCAAGGTACAGAGTTTACCTATCTATGGAGATTTTGACGCAATTGCCATCGCTTGAGCTTTGTCTTTGGCGATTTCCTTACAAATTCTCTCAGATGGAATGGCATATCCTGCTAGTAATGGGAGTCTTGAACGTGATATTGAGCAAGTTAGTTTCACCTAAATTTCTTTAAGTTATTTTCTGAAATTGTTTTGTTTAAGATGTGTTGATTTTCTTCTTTTAAATGGTGAATATTTAAAATATGACATGTTTTGTTAATTCATTCAACTTTTGTGCTTATGTAACATGTTATCACATAATTGGTATTTGTGATCATAATTGCAATAACAAATGTTTTGTGGTTGTTAGTTATGAGATGATATTGGCCAATTGCAACTTATGTATCATGGTCTTTTGAAGTTTTGACAACCCTTGCAATTAAAAGAAATTTTGAAAAAAAAAAATTCATGGTAGTTCTGTATAGTGAAAATGTGTGTGTTCTTCTTAAGAGTGGTTTGTTGACGACAAGAAATGTTTATGAAAATTAATTTTTGTAATAACAAGTATGTGGAGAAATATATTTCAATAAGCACATAATTTGTTGATGTAACATTATATTATGGTTTATTTTGCTTCCATGCATCATCACTAATGAGGATCGTATATATATATTTTTTATAATTTTACCAAGATACTCACTGCCTTGAAGAAAGGAACTCAATTGATAAAGTACAGTCGAAAAACGAAGCCAAAAGTTCGTCCATTCAAACTTTCTCTGGTGAGATTTTTCTATTAAATTAAGTTAAATTTAGATATAGTATCAAACATAATTATTCTAGTTTCTGAAGTAAACGTGTGTATGATGATTTTGATATCTCTAAATAATTTCATATATAGTGAAATTAACAGGATGAGAAAACGTTGATTTGGATTTCTCATAAGAAGGAAACGAATTTGAAATTATCTTCAGTTTCACAAATTATCTCTGGACAAAGAACTGTAAGTAATCTTTAGTTTCATAAATTATCATGGTATTATAAATATTGGGTGACATTTATATTCATGTTAACAATCTTTTATAGATGTCTCATTTTATATGACAATTTCTTTGTAGGTTGTTTTTAGAAGATATTTACAACCAGAAAAGAATTATCTTTCATTTTCACTTATTTATAATAACGGGGAGCGAACACTTGATTTGGTCAGAAAAAAAAAATAATACTGCATTCTATTTTCTCAATTTTATGTCAAAATTTAATAAAATGATTCTATTGTTCTTATTTATAGATATGCAAGGACAAAGATGAGACAGAGACATGGTTTACAGGCCTTAAGACATTAATTTCAACGGAAAAGTTTAATACGCGCATTGGAAGTGAATTTTTTTATGTGAGTCCATTGGATGATAATTTTTTTTCCTTAATTGGCCATTATTTATGCTATAATATAGAGTAAATAATAATTATATCTTTTATATTTTAATTACATTTACATTTTTACTTTTTTTTACTATTACAATGATTTTCCTTACTAGGGTGCATTAAAAACGATAATGAAATGTTTTTAAAATAAATTATGTATAAATGTATTTCAAGAAGCAATATTAATGTAATTCGCTTTGTATTTTATACCTTTTTTCTTATTCAAGGACTATTATTTATGTATTTTCAAACAGAGACTAATTTTTAAATTCTCAAGTTTGAAGCAAAGTTATAATTATGTGAATTTAAATGTAGGTTTGTTTGTCATTTTTTTTTTCATATGCATTCAAATGTAGGCTTCATGAACATGACTTCATTAAACTCCGATAAAAATATGAAATGTGTCTAATAACTTGAAAAAAATATAAAACACAATTTATTAATCATTATTTAGTTTACTAACACTATATATTATTAAATATTACTATTGATATTGATGTTTATTAACTACTATTTGAGAAAAAATACTTTGAAAATAATTTAATGATAGTATATTTAATAAATTTATAACTAAAAATATTAAAATATAATTATGTTTGAATTAAAATTACTAATAAAGATAACATACTTATAAGTATCTTATAAGTATATTAAATTTAGAATGAATATATAAGTTACTACTTTATAAAACCATGAGTATATTTTATTTAAACGACTTTTGCATTAGATTATAGTTATAATATTTTTAAGTCTTAAAACATATTTTCTTCACTTATTTGCTTAATTCATAATTTTAGTCTTCATATTTTAAACATTGACATTTGGTTTCTTGCTTTAGAAAATCTTCAATTTTGATTGTAATAATTTCTATTTAGTCCTTGAATGTGTATGTTATATTTTACTTCAATTGAATCCTAGACCTAATACATTTACTTAATATATCATTATAAAATGATTCAATTAATTAAAATATTAAAAAATAAAAGGAAACATTTAAAAAAAAAAATGAGTTGAACCAATATTGCGAGTTTTCTAAAATACGGGAACCAATTGTCTATAATTTAAAATTGGATGCACCAAAATTGTAGATGGAGCAAAATAGAATGACCAAAATTTTATTAAAGCATATTTATACTATAGATTTTAAAAAATAATTAAAACTTTAACGAAGTAAGGATTTATCTAGTAAATTAAAAATATATAGTGATGTATGTTATGCTTAAAATAGTTTATGGAGCACAAAAGGCAAGGCAAGACATCTTTTTAGGATACATATTTGAAAAATTATAAAAAAATTAGGTATAATATTTATCTGTTATTTGACACATGATTTGAAAAGAAAATCATGAATAAACTGAACTAAACAACTGTTCTTCTAACATGTTATTAATTTATTTCATATGCACTAAGAAGATGCATTTATCCTTTATTTAGAAAGACGAGTAAAAGAGTAAAAAATGAAAAATTTGTTTCGATTAAGAGAAAATAAGTTAAAATAAAGAGAAATGGGTGAAAAGTTACTCTTTTCTCTTCACTTTTCATTCATTCTATAATATATATCATAAACATTATTGTTTGATGTAGCAACCATTTCATAGAAATGTTTAGTTGGTTAGGGTGTAAATTAATTAGGTGCTTATGAAATTTTAACAGGATGGTTTTAATTTCATCCCAAATGGCCATCCTTTAGCTGCAACACTACAATTTGCTATAAGCATTGCTGGTAACAAGGTCCTTTTGATTTTGCTTCTCACGAGTCTTCATTGAATTTGGCAAGTTCCGATGTGGGGTTAGAGAGTGCTAATATGCAACCAAGAACAAGCATTGGAGATGGTTTTCGCGTGAGTGTGTCAAGTACACCTAGTGTTTCAAGTGCAGGATCAGGACCAGATGACATAGAATCACTAGGTGATGTTTATGTGTGGGGAGAGGTTTGGGCAGATGGGGTTTCACATGATGGATATGTTACTCAAACCCCTGCCACAACGGATGTGTTGATTCCCAAACCATTGGAGTCAAGTGTTGTTCTTGATGTTCAACAGATTGCTTCTGGCATGAGACACATTGCTTTGGTGACAAGGCAAGGAGAGGTTTTTACATGGGGAGAAGAATCTGGGGGAAGACTTGGTCATGGAATTGATAGAGATTTTGGTCGCCCTCGTCTTGTTGAGTTTTTGGCAGTTACCAACATGGATATTGTTGCTTGTGGAGAGAATCATACATGTGCTGTGTCTACATCTGATGATCTTTTCTCATGGGGTGATGGTACATACAACGTTGGACTTCTTGGACATGGAACTGATGTTAGCCATTGGATACCAAAGAAGATTATTGGCCCTCTAGAAGGACTTCAAGTTATATCTATAGCATGTGGCACATGGCATTCAGCACTAGCAACTTCTAATGGAAAACTCTTTACCTTTGGTGATGGAACATTTGGTGTGCTGGGGCATGGAAATAGGCAAAGTGTAGCATATCCAAAAGAGGTGCAGCTATTAAGTGGATTGAAAACTATTAAGGTTTCATGTGGGGTATGGCACACTGCAGCCATTGTAGAGGTCACTTTTCAATCTGGCTCAAATGTTTTATCTAGAAAGCTTTTCACTTGGGGAGATGGTGACAAATATCGTTTGGGACATGGGAACAAGGAAACATACCTTCAACCAACTTGTGTCTCTACACTCATTGAATATAATTTCCACCAAATAGCATGTGGACACACTATGACTGTTGCCCTAACTACATCTGGCCATGTCTTCACTATGGGAAACACTGAAAATGGTCAACTAGGAAACCCTTTAGCTGATGGAAAAGTACCTATCCTAGTGCAAGACAAGTTGGTGGGTGAATTTGTTGAGGAAATATCATGTGGTTCTCATCATGTTGCAGCCTTAACATCGAGAAGTGAACTATACACATGGGGGAAAGGTGCTAATGGAAGATTGGGACATGGAGACATAGAAGATAGAAAGTCTCCAACTTTAGTGGAATCCTTGAAAGATAGACATGTGAAGAATATTTCATGTGGCTCAAACTTCACATCTTGCATATGCATTCACAAATGGGTCTCTGGGGTTGACCAATCTATTTGCACTGGTTGTAGACAACCCTTTGGTTTCACTAGAAAGAGACATAATTGTTACAATTGTGGATTAGTGCATTGCCATGGTTGCAGTTCAAGAAAGGTGCTAAAAGCAGCCCTTGCTCCAACCCCAGGAAAACCTCATCGTGTGTGTGACTCTTGTTACAATAAGCTCAAAGCTGTTGAGGCTAGTGCTAGTGCAAATCTCCATAGAAAAATTACTGCTTCTACTTCTGCACCTCGCACTTCCATGGATTCCAGCAATAGATTCGGGCCAGTAGAAATAAAGTCTTCAAGACTCATTTTGCCTCCCATCACAGAACCAGTAAAATATCATCAAATGTTGACTAATAAGCTGGGAAACAAATATGATTTTCCTGCCATGGCTCCATCTAACCAAGTTCCATCACTTCTACAACTGAATGACATTGCATTTCCAAATTCAATAAATTCCTCTCAAAATGTTTTGAAGTATGCTCTATCTCCTAATCCACCAATTTCACCTATTGCAAGATCATCATCTCCTCATTCAAGAAGGCCAAGCTCACCACGTTCTCGAACGCCAGGATTTTCAAGAAGTCTCGTGGAAAGTTTGAAGAAGACAAATGAACTTTTGAATCAAGAAGTTTCAAAGTTGCAGAAGCAGGTAAATATATACTGCACTGTCTTTGAATAACATTGGAATAATACATATATGACATCATTAACATGTCTGTGGATGTTGTTTTCATTAAGGTACGAAGTTTGAAGCAGAAAAATGGCATGGAAATTGAAAAGTTTCAGAAAAATGTTAGGGAAGCTACCTCCTTAGCAGTATTGGAATCTTCTAAACATAAAACTACGAGAGAGTTTTTCAAGTCTACCGTAGATCAGGTATTTTTTTGTTCTATAAATTCCAAGGTTATATTTGACATTGAGGATTTATCAAAATTTATTTTCATTGCTCCAAATCGTGATAAATAAACAAATTAACAAGTTTACTTGTTTTTCATCTTATCCAGTTGAAGGAAATGATTGAGAAGTTGCCACCAGAAGCTTTAGAGGGTGAAAATTGGAAAACCATTCTTACTGGAGCTGAAGAATTTCTGAGAAATAATTTAGAATCTGAAATACCATCCATATACCCTAGTCCCAATTTTCAACAACAAAATGTTCCTAATTCACTTGACTCAAATAACAATTCTTCTAAATTGCAAGAACAGAATAATGAAACTGGAGGAGTTGAATCATCGTCACGAGATGAAGGAAATGTTCTTCAAGAAAGTAATAGCTCATCTTTATCAAACAATGAAGCATCAATGTCTTCACAAAACTCTCTAAATTACTCAAAATCCCATGGCTCTTCAAGATCAACTAAAGAAGGAGAAACACAACTCACTGAACAATTTGAACCTGGCGTATATGTAACATTAATCGTAAAGGCTAATGGTGTCAAGGTTTTCAAACGGGTTAGATTCAGGTACTAGTTACTTTTTTTTATCCATCAAATTCTACATTTTCAGTTTCTTTGCCAACAGGCATTGTGATTTTATGTTTGAATTGTTATATCTAATAGAAGATTAATAAATACATTGCATGAATGATCAATAAGGTGTTAGGTTTGCAAGCTATATTAACTATGTGATCTTTAAAATTCACAACATTTGTGTAAATAAATTTTACAGTTTTCTTATCACTAGGTAATATATATTTTTCATTCTTAGATAATATTATCATCTTTATACAAGTTCTTGGTTGATTATAAGAACTTTTTTATGTGACATGTTAATAACTTTTTGCAATTATTCTATCTTATCTTAATGTTCTTAATTTTTGAACATATTTCTATATATTTTTTTATGTAGTAAACGAAGGTTCCATGAACATCAAGCAGAAGAATGGTGGAATAAAAACAAAGATAGGGTGCTTAAGAAATATAGTATTTTAGCAGCTACAAAATCTGAAGGTTCCGGGTCATCTAACACTCTACCACCACCTGCAGAAGAAAATAGTGAGGCAATGCCTTCCTAAATCTAAATCCTAGTTTTACGTAGCATCGTCTTAGTTTGATGAAATGATAAATTATAGAAAATACCATTAATGTTTCATGTGTGTAGTGAAGAATGTATCTAGGTATATTAATTTAAGAGTTTTGTAGATTGTGAAATTTGTGTAAATGATGATAAATGAATTATTTATTAATATTTGAAAAATGTATACTAGTCAATATTAAAATAAGTTCATATAAAATTTTCAGGGATGAACTGTCATATAAAATTCAAATATAAAATATTGTTATTAATAATTTCGCCGTGACATTATTTCTAACAAGTTTATCCAATGAAAATAAGTTTTCATGTATGTGGTTAACATCAATAAGTTAAGTGCTTAAAATTCAAACCTCGCCTTTCGTGAAGAATCCTAACATGACTTGTGTAAAGAAATGCACTCCTTAAAAAAAAAAAAAAAAAAACATTGAATTGCATTAATTATTTTAAACTTTGATATTTTTTAGCATTACAAAATGTTGGCATGCCTCTTATTTTTATCACATGAAATGAAATGCATGGCATGAAATATATATATATATATATATATATATATATATATATATATATATATATATATATATATATATATATATATATATATATATATTTTTTTATATATTTATATAT
>Ga0099825_1003840_pt1 | contig 19899 bp, 7 predicted proteins | sample SiratroredBW_FD_76838 | JGI IMG/M metagenome (GOLD analysis project Ga0099825, IMG submission 76838) | Root nodule microbial communities of legume samples collected from California, USA - Siratro red BW | ecosystem: Host-associated > Plants > Roots > Nodule | place: USA: California | collected... | reverse complement strand
TATATATATATATATATATATATATATATATATATATTCAACCTCCGATAAAAAATATGTATTCTTTATATAAAAATAATAATAAGTTACATACTATTTTATACTTATAAGAATAAAAGAAATGAAGTCCTTGGTTGTAAAAATATTTGGAGAAGATTTAATATAAGATTTTTGAGTATTAAACAATTTTTAAGACTTCAAAATAAATAATAAATTCTTTAAAATGAAGAAACACCAAATTTGATAGTGGAGTTTTTTCCAAAAATGAAATGATAAGAATCAAGAAACAAAGTCTTCTTTTAATTAAGAGAAAATGAACATTAAATAGATTTTAAGGTCTACAACATTCTTCAAAAAAAGAACCACATAAAATATTGTCTAATATATATATATTTCCTCTAATAACATGTTCTATAGTATAATAAAAATAAGGTGGGTTAACATACTTAAGTAGAAATACAAGTATATGTTATAAAGAATGTTTAAATGTTTATACAAGATTTTATAAAAAATATCAATATGAACTTTGTAAATCAAATATAATTCATTTAAAAGTTTTGAAAGCCTTTTCTATTTCTTGTAAGATATTAGCTACTCCTAGTGAAAATTTTCTAAGTAAACTTTATTTTTCTTTTGTCTTTTCTGGAGCATGAAGAGAGTGGGTCAAGAGTTTTTTTCAATTCCATTAGAATTGTGTGCACTTTGGCAAAGTAAGCCACCATCTTTCCTTGTTAACTCTTTTCATTTCCACATACTCTAATTTTTTTATTTTATTCATATGATGTTATCTTGTTAAGCTTTCATATACCATATCCACAATCACCTTAGTTATCAAAGATACAGTAAAATACAAAAAGAACCTCTCAATCAAACTCACCATCTTCATAATTCACTAATAACGTATTAGGAACCATTTCTAACTCCATTATAGTCAAGTCACCTCTTAGCCAACCTTCAAAATAGGTCCTATAATTCAAACTAAACCTATCAAATCTTTCCTTTATATAATAGGAAAAATGCTCAGCCAATAGGACACTAAAATTTCAAGAAATATAACCAAGAATATAATTACTCCAATAACTAGCTTTCACCAATTTTACCTAAGAAAACCTCTAAAGTTTCCACTAAGAAACCATCTTAAACCTCCAAGAGTCTTTCTAAGAAAACATGTACATATTCTTTCACCATTTCCTAGCCCGTATTGAAACCTTATCTCATCCAAAACTCTAATATTCAAGTCAAGAACCTAGCTTAGAAAGCTTAACATCTTGTCTTAATCTTCTTTGGCACTTGCAAAATTTAGTGCATGATCCATCACTCCAAGAAGTCTTTTTCAAGGTTTCCATTAATATCATATTAAAATAATAAACTTGTCTATTCATCAATTTTAAAATAATAAACTTGTCTATTCATCAATTTGTTTAGTTTGTTTTCCTTTATATTTCAATCAAACAAATAAATGAAAATAGAGCATTTCCTTTATTATCTTTTTAATTTTGTTGATACATACTTTTTCAATTCATATTTCGTCCCTTTCTAGTTATTTTCTTCTCATTCCATTCAATATATAATAATGAATCTTTGTAATTATTTTCTTCTCATTCCATTCATTATATAATAATGAATCTTTGTACTATGAAATCATTAGAAATGTGTTATGTAATAAATATTATCATTATCTAAGTTATTATTTGACATTTCAATCACAATCTTGATTGTTTTACTTGATCTTATTATTTATAGATTCTTTTACAAAGTGACACAATTGTCATGTTAGCATGACAAAATAATCACTTAAAAGCCTCAAGGATAGTTACATTATGACTAGTGAAATTAGTATCTAGCCTAATAAATTATAAAAATTTGTGACAAGACAACAAAATTTGACATCAAAGACAATAACAACAAAGTCAAGTTTAGTTATACACATACCCTTTAAGTTTGTCATAAATGTGATTTATCTTTAGTTCTCTTAGAGGCTTTATGCATATGTTTGCCAACTCTTTCATAAATTTGACAAATTTAATGGTGATTTCTCTAGAGTTAAAATATTTTCATATGAATTGACAACCTATCTTAATATATTTGGTCTTTTCATTAAAGACAATGTTGGAGGAAAGTGTAATACTTCTTAGTTGTCACATATAAGTTGTATTTGGGATTTTTCTTTTCTCAAATTTAAGATTTTTAGGAGTGTTTTAGTCATATCATGTGGTCGTGAGAAAGATTTTTGACATAGAAAAACTTTCAAATTGCATAATCCAAAAGTGAATTTTTGCATGAAAAAAAAGTTTATGCATTGCACAATCTAAAAGTCATTTTTAACTTTTTTAGATTGTATAATTTCAAAGTTTTTTTTGACTTCTGGATTGCGAAATCTGAAAGTCACTCTTGCATGAATAGTTTTTAGATTACACAATCTATAAGTCATTTTTTCACATAAAAAAAACTTTCGACTTGTGTAATTTGAAATTTTCTTAAAGATTGCATAATGCAAAAGTCATTTATTGATTTATGGATTGTGTAATTCAAAAGTTTATTTTAAATTACATAATCCATAAACATTTTTATGCAAAAAATAACTTGCAAAATGTACAATTTAGAAATCATTTAACTTTTAGATTGTGCAATTCTAAACACTTTCATTCTTAAATTCATTAAATGACACAACTACAGACAAGAGTGACAACAACAAGAAAATAATGTCAAAGAGTAAAAACAAGAAAAAGGACAATTTGATCTTTCAACCTTTAAATAGGAAGAGGATGGAGAAAGTGATATATAGTTATAAGATTCCATAACTTGAAAAGGCTTGTTAATTTGAAATTTAAAGAAATACAGTTATACAAACTCTTCCATTATTCAATAGCAATAAGGAATAGGTTGTTGGCTTTCTTTTTGGAAGTTAGGAGAACATTTGTTTTGAAAATTGATTAATTTTTAACATTAAGCAATTTTTACCAATCAACTCAATTACAAATCTTAAAAGTTAAATTGTAAGGAATGTTTCTATTTAATTGGAAAATCATTTTATTATCAATTAATGCCTGTTATGCAACCTCTGTAGAGGTTGAAGTAATTTGATTTAGATGTTTTTCAAAAGAAAATATATTTAAATGGACCATGATATTTTGATACCCTTACTTGTCATTAGACCTATTTGACACTCTTACACAACAAAAAATAATAATTTTTATACACTTACGAGTTATATGTTCATATATGCTTTTCGTTTTCCACTTGGGTTTCAACCACATATCAAAATAGAGAAAACCACTTGAATGCTCTTACTTTCCATAACATTATAATTGTATTTTTTTATTTAAATGAGAAGAAACATGAACATACAAAGTTCTTATTTTTCATATCTGTTAGACGAGTTAAAAAATACTTATCAACAAACTATATATTAAAACTGAGGAAACCACTTAGATTATATTTTCTCAAAACAAGAGCAACATGAACACTTGAAATTCCTACTTTCCATATTTGTAACATGAGTTCAAAAGTCTTTCTCAGCAAACCACATACCAAAACAAAGAAGACTACCTGAGCGTGGGTGTCATACATTTTAAAAGAGTTTCATAATTTCTTGGAAGTACTTTCATTTTGACAAGTTCAAAAGTACTTATTGACAAACCACATATGCAGAGAAAATCACTTGAACATGACTTTCATACATTTCAAAAGAGCTTCATAATTAAGTAGGTTCCATAACTCATTAAAATATTTTTGTTCCATGTCACTGATTTCAAATAAAAGTATCTTAAAAAACATGTCTAAATATCATTTTCCTATTTAGATTTCGGGATATGCTATAAGAGAAAATGCTTGATGAGTCCTAATTTTAACTGATAATTTAACTATTTAAAATATAAATACTAAGGTAATTGAGATACATTGTTGTCTCATTTTCTTTAAACCAACTAGCTAATAAGTTTATGCTTTTCCCTTCCCTTCATTAAATACATTGAAAATCCTCGTCTCAACATTTTGAACCTCTGACCACATATACATACCTATTTATATACACACACACTAGTTTGTGTACATTTATAAGTCGAAGGATAAATTTTGGATCATGCTCCTGTGCATGCATGAATAAAATAATAAGTTTTTAAGGCCACATATACACGTAAGCAAGCCAAGTGACCAAATGCATAACCTGTGTCTTAATTTTGATTATCTGTCATAGAATTTGATGGATAACCACTATTTCAGTTTATGCAATTCACATGATAAATCATTTTTTTTATCTAACTAAAATTTATAATAAATTAAAGTTATTATATTTAAAGTCGTTGTGAACAAACACTTTTGAACATAAATTATTTTTAACAATTGATGATTTCTTAAAATTAAACTTAAGTAAAGATAAATACATTGAAAAGGATATTGTGATTGTTAAAAAAATATCAGACACTTATTTAATTCATTGGAAAAAAAAAATATCATAGATATAAGAGTATACATTCTCATTTTACTGGACTCGTTTAGCTCCTGAAAAAAAAAAGAAAAATTAAATAAAAAATAACCTATTTATCATTTCATTGACTTTCTGCCATTAAAGTAAATTTTTGAAAAGAGACTACAAAACCAATTCAACACATCTAATGTATTCACTGTCACGGGCCAAAACTGCACTTTCACATTAATGCTCTACACTCACAACATTGATTTGAACTTCACACACACAATAAATCATCCTCATCAATGGCAGAGTAGAAAATGATCAAAACCTTTCAGCCAATCTAGAAGTAACTGCTCTTAGTTTAGAATACACTTTTCCTGCCGGTGATCCAAGAATCAGGCTACAAAGAGAATCCCTGGCAATCTTTATGTTGGCAAAAGATCCCAATATGTGAATTTTGGTGTCAGCAATCACAATTCTAGTCTTTGAAGCGTTCTCAATTGCAAACTTGGTCTTACCACCTTTACCAGACAACCTCCCAATAGCTCGAGACAAGTGATCCCCTCGAAGTGTTTTAACATCCTTGATCTCAAAGGACTCAACATAGAGCTCATCCAGACGCAGAAGGGCAATGGCATCTATGACATCAAAACCCAGCATGAAAGCATGGACAAAATCAGCACACTTTTGCAGATTACTGATATCAGGTGTATCAGCCCTTGTCTTCAGCTCAACTCTACGAGCCTTCAGATTCATACGCACATCAATTTTCATTTGTTCATATATGGGATTATAGATATCCATCCAAGCTTTCTTCAAAGGGGTATATCGATGAGGTGGAACATTCACCTTGCGGAACTGAACCTGACCATCAGACATCTCATGAGGTTTCAAAGCCTCAAATTTTGGCTTTGGCGGCAGTACTTTGCCCTCTGACGATACTGTTTCAACTTCCATGGATGAGTGTGCCTGATTTGACTCCATTATGCAACACCTTTTCCAAAGGAGACCAAAATCAGTTGGTTTTGCAATATACACAACAAAAAATTTAGAAATTAAACCCCTTTTGCAGTGTATACCACACTATGTCAACAGCAGATAACAGATGATTTGTTTCTTTATTACTATACATATGTAAATATTACATTGCAGAAAATAGAGAATATTTGAGGTTGATTTGTGAACCAAATGAAAAAAAATTAAACAACTTTTTACACCCAAAGATCCATCTCATCCACAGAGTGATACGGAGCATACAAAATGTACCAATTTTTTTTTTTCTCCAGCCACCACCTTCCCCAACTTTCCAACTAATTTACCTGACAAACTCTCCCTCAACAGTGCAGATACTAAAGGAAAACAGAGTAAACGAATCCGTTTCAAAGGAATAAGGAAAACGTTGTAAGCAAAATTATGAATGAATTTCAAAAGAAAGATAAGGGTAAGTGTTAAAGATGAAGCGAAAGATTGTGCAATATGCGAAAGCTAGAGCTTGTGGGAATGAAAGAAAGAAATACCTGAGACACACGACGAATCCAACACAGACAACGATTCCGCTGCGGCCAAACCCTAGGACTCTCAGAATTGAGGTTTTATGGTTTTCATAAGAAAAGCTCTCAACAAATTCTACAGTGTCGGGCTTTGTATGCTAAGCCCAGCCCACTTTGTTTAGGCCCAATATGTTTCGTCTGAGTTTGTAGGCTTGGTCAGTTTCTACCACATATTAATTGATTGGAAATTGCTTCCTGCATTCGCTCATCATTTGCTTCCTGCACCCATCATATGTAAGTATCAAAAGTTATCCTTGGAAATGTAAACATATTTCCCACTTTCAACAAGAAAATATTTTTTAATAATAAACTTAAGCGAAGAGAAATCGAATAGAAGAACAGAAAAAAAATATATTTTATTGTTTTTCTTAAAATAAAATCATCTATAATCTTTGTCATTTTTTATTCTAGGTTATTATCATCAATAAATGTTAACGGAAGTTATTTAAAATTTTAATTTAAATAAGATAACTTATTTTAATTGAATTTTCTAGGTATATTAAATATTAAAAACCTAAAAATTTATATTGTATTTCAATTTTTAGTATTATAAAATCATGATATTACATTTTTAATATTATTTCATTATAAAATAATTTTATTAATATTGATTTCGCTTCTATTTAACTTTTAAACCTTAAAAATTACTTTGACTACATACTAGTCCAGTTTTAAAAGTATTATCGAGAAAAAAAAATACCTTGCTTGAACAGAGACTAAACTTCAATGAAATGAAAAGTTGAAGGAACAATTTTATTAACACGATCTTTTATTACATATTTTGAAATACATAACTATTTATTTTTTTTTAGTATTGCACTAATTTTTTTTTAGATATTCATAATTTCCAATAAAAAAATTTAATTTTAATTAAAGAATGTATTGAAAACTGTATTAAACCTAAGCCCAGAGAGGAGGGTTTATGAAGTGAGCACGGAAAGCTCAGAAAGCGTGAAGCGAAGCAGGATCAGCGATGGCGAGAAACTTGTTGTTTCGATCTTTGGCGCTCCGACATGCTATAAAGAATAGGGTTCGCCCGATCTTCTTCAACGCTAACCACCGCTTTCTCTCACTCCCTTCCAAACCCTCTCTCTTCGCCACCGCAGTCGCCTCCTCTCAGCTCTCTCTCCTTCCATCCTTCCACCACTCCCGCTCCCTCTCTTCCGCCGCAGGTCTCTCTCTTTTTCTCACACACACACACATTCTGCATTGCTTGATTTTTACATGTGAAACGAAATTAATCGCGTTATTTTACTTGCTGCGCCGTCTACATTGTTCACCTCTGCATTAACCTCTATTCCTGAATTCGCTTCCTTCTAATGCTATTTTCTCTTGATGAAAACGATTTCATATATATCTAATTGTTTCAACTTCATTTTACAGCATCGTAATACCTAAGTCTATTGGTGAATTATTTCTAGGTCCTTCCGATGTTGTACTTGTTAATTCAGAGGAAGAGTTCAACAATATCCTTACCAAAGTTCAAGGTATGTGTATGTTTTCTTGCTATTTTCGTATAAACGTTTGTTATTCCTTGATTTTGCAAATAGGTTCTGGTACATGTCTAAATATACTTTGTTCTTCTTCTGTTTTTGTTATTTTTTATATGTGGATGAATTTATAGAGAGCTGAATTCTTCTTTCTGGTGAAATTCTGTTGAATAGATAACTCGTTGCACGCCGTCTTCTATTTCACTGCGGCTTGGTGTGGACCTTGTAAGTTGCGGTTACCTTTTCTTATGTTGACTTAAATATTTCCAATGCATGTGTGTGACCATTCCAAATAAACAATGAGGATGCGATCACGTAATTTGAATTTAAAGGAGTATTCGGTGTATGTATCTTTCCAAACAGTAAATTATGCTTACCATGAATGTGAGATCGCCGACTGTTTCTGAAACTCTAAAGCGAGCATGCTTTGTGATGTACTTTAAACTTCCATACCAGTTTTGTGCCCTTGTTTGAGTTGAGTAATTCTACTTTTGGCGGATGGAAAAATTATGTGGATGGTACATGTCATAAATTATTGATTTTCCGCAAAGAGGTGGTGTTTATGATTTTGTTGTTTGTATTTTATTTTCTTGATGTCTGTATTCTATAGAAAATATTCTCACTGCTTTCGTGGTGTATACTTCTGTTTAGGCAGGTTTATTTCTCCTATAGTTGGGGAGCTCAGTAAGAAGTATCCTCATGTGACAACTTATAAGATTGACATCGATCAGGTATAAGAGTATATTTATTGGTGTGATATGTGGTTTCAAATCATGAACCAGACTACAATTTATTTAATATATTTCGGAATGCCACTTTTATTTTATCTTAAATTGAATTTTCAATAAGATGTACCGCATAGTTGCCAAAAGCTTAAAATTTATATTCTGCATGAGCCTAATTATATTTTGAGCATTATAAAATATGAATGTTGGACACATAAGTAGGCATGCTTATTTATGTTGTAGTCACTAACTCGTTATCCATTTGTTGTTAATATATGAAAAAGTACAACTCACAAGTTCAAGACATGCTTACTAAGATACATAAAAAGTGATATGATATCATACAGACTTAAACGCTTGCAACAAGGGCATCACATGATCAAATTTATAATAATGACCATGCTTTGCAATTTTCCTTTTGTTGATACTTTTACAAAGTTGTTTAGATCTAACTTAATTCTACAAAATATGTTTTGTATAATTTTAATGATTTATGGCATCGAGAAGTTTCCATGTATCAAGGTGGCTTAAACATTTGCTTTCACTTTTCCCAGGAAGCAATTCAAGGCACATTGGGCAAATTGCAGATTACATCTGTGGTAATTTATCTGACATTTTGTTAGAAATTTGTGCTCAAATAGTGCTTGTTGTGTTGTGATAAACCTTTTTTTGCACATGTGTACAATATAATCTGGTTGTAGCTTGTGAATCACATTAGGCATTCATCATCAATTTGAAACTTCTCCCGCTGTTTATTTGCCTTTTTCTATTAATGCATCCCACTTTTTGTTTTCTTTTCTCTCTTTCTATTATTGATTTGATAATTTTTAATGTATTTGCTAAGCATCGCTGTTAGTGGATTATGATTTCATTAATGAAGTGGTGAAGCCATAAAGGGGAAGGGGGTGAATTGAACTATCACCAATTTTCAGAAGTAGGATAATAAATGATTATTGAATTGATTGATCAACATCACAACATATCAATTTAAAGCAAGAATATAGATACAAGATATATGATAAGTACAACATGCAAGTATATCAGGTAAAGAGAAGAGAGAGATGGAGAGAGACCCAAGATTTATGCTGATTCACTCTATCACAAGAGTTACATTCGATTACTAAATCACCCTAATTAGATTAGTCCATTGTATTTTCAAGTTTTACAAGAAACCCCTCAAGAAAACAAGAAAATACAATACACACAAGATCTTGAACCATACAAGATCTTTACCAACACTTGTAAAACCCTATCGTAGGCTACACTCTTGACAACCCTAGTTAAGATCAATATACCATAGAAATTACAGAAAAAAGGAACAAGATCACCTAGACAAAGATATAAGACATCAGCGAAGAAAAAATATAAAGGTGATCACAATGTGAACTTCTTAAACCAAGGATTTAAGAAGTGTTTTAATCTCAAGTCAAAGTCTCTCTTAGTTGACAATGTTTTCAGATATAATGGTTTTTGATTTCGTATCATTTGGTTTTGAAATGAGAAAGATTTAAAGATTTTGGTACCCAATAGTTTTAATCGATTAAAACAAAGCTTAGTAATAAGGTCTTGGGGTTTTAATTGGTTAAAGCGATATTTTAATCTATTAAAATCACTTTTAAGTGGTTTTAATCGTTTAAAACAGAACAACAAAACTAAGAGTTAAGATATAAGTGATTTTAATGGATGAAAAGCTCGTATTAATAGATTAAAACACAGTCGAATTGACAGTTTTGGGTTTTAAGTGATTGTAATTGATTAAATCATCATTTTAATTGATTCAAATGTTCTTCCTTGCTTTTTCCAACAAATTCAACAACATTTTAACAGGTTAAACACATTTTAATCTATTAAAACAAAACTAAAAACCACAAAGGTCTCCAAAACACTCTTAAAGGCTTTCCAATTTAAGAAATGATCAAATCAAGATAAAAGAAGCACTTACAACATGATCAAATCCATAGATTACAACTTAAACCCAAGATCAAACATAAGATCTACATCTTCAACACTAGCATCATCAGCAACATAGCATATTGTAGTTAGAAGCATCAAATCTTCAAGTTTGTAATAATCAAAACTTTAACTTCAAGCTTCTATATCAAAAAGATGTCATGCTCATTCTAGTACAGGGGTGTAAGCGAGTTGTGCCCTTGCAAACCAGTTCAACCCAATTACATTTTTACGGATTCGGCTGGGTTGGGATTTTCAGTGCTTCTAATTAACATTGGGTTAGGGAGTTTTAAACCTAATGAACCCGGCCCAACCCAACTATATAATAAAAATACTATGTAATAAATCTACCATATGTAAAACCAATTTTATGTCTTATTATATGAATAGTTGTATGAATACCAGGGATAACCATTTCGTCTCGGACATGATATTACAAATAAATATCAATGTCATTGTAGAATATTATCTATAATTTCTTGCCTTGGGACCCCATTCACTGAGTTGCGAAACATAGTTACGAATATTATTTTATGATTGGTATTCTGACTTTTCAGTATTTTTAGAATGACTGTTTATGTATATGTTATTAGTATTGTCCTTAGCTTATAAGAATTAAAAAGTATTAAAATTATTTATTTTGAGGTATTTTTCTTTGTTATGAGGTGATAAGGTTTTTTAATTACTCAATCTGATAACCCATACCCAAACCAATTATGCTTGGGTTGGGATGGATTGAGTTGTTAAATAGAAAAGGGTAAGCTTAGCCCAATCCAACCCAATCAAGTTTAATTGAGTTAGGTTGAAAATTTGATTAAATTCAATGCAAACTTAGGCCACTTGAATATCTATTCTAAGACCTAGTTTTAATTTGTACACACGCTCAGTTAGGTAAGTTATGTTATCATCGTCAATTGACTTAAATATGCTCTATCAATTTAAATTTCCACTAATCTGTGTCACTGAAGATTTTGGCAATTTCAGACTGTAAATCTGTGATTATGATTTGTTTCTTCTCTGACTGAAGTGGTAATTTCTCATTTTTTTAATATTCAGTGGGTACACCGTAGAATGTGCTTTATCTCTGGCCTTGCAAACTTATCGTAAACGCTTCACTGTAATATACCTCCTCTTAATGGTTATAACTTATAACAATGTTTTTACCTTCTGCAGCCTACACTTCATTTCTTTCAGAATGGGAAAAAGGCCGATGTTCTTGTAGGTGCTGATGTTGCACGATTGAACAATATCACAGAGAAACTCTTCAAGTAATCCTTCAGATTTTGACTTTATGTCATGCTTTGTAAATATGAGCATGCACTGGGAGGCTGTTATTTCCCTCCACTAGGTTTTTAAGTAACATTGACTTTTTCAAGTTGAAATGCTCTGTTCTGAACGTGATTCTGTTGTATAATGTTACTTAAATTTGATTTCCTTTTGTGATGATACATTTAGGTATGGACAGATCACATTCATTTTCGAACCTACTCATTTACAATTACTTATATGCATGTGTAAAACATTGTTGTTTATGTAATTTCACTCACTTGATCACTCATTTACTGGGTTCTCCCCTGCAACCCTAAAGAAAAATTTTTGTTGAATAAATTGAGATGCTTCTGTTTCATCCCTGGATTTTTTGGGCAGTACAAGATTTGATTGCCAAATGTTGAATTTTGGGTAACTCAGCGTTCTGTGTTTCAGGAAGAACTGAGACTTTGATTGAGGTAGAATGTTGCTGAATGGACGATGAAGTGCAGAATGACTAATTGCAGCTGGCTGGTTAGAGACACTGTCTAGGGGCCCCTCCTTATAGTCTGGTTGGCATAGTGTTAGAAGTGTAATTGGATTGTATTTTTAAAATTTCCATCACAGAAAAATGAGAATAAGCATATTTGTGTAGGTATGCAGGACATGGGATATTTATATAAGTAATGCTTATGTGGAAAGGATATTGATAAGTTGTTGATTCTTCAAATTTCCATCATTCTATATTACACTTAATTGTTGTATAGTAGGAGTCGTAGTTTTGCATGTTTCATGCTCTCGGAGCGTCCTTTACGTCCTTTATCGGAAGTGATAACTCTAGATATGCATTGTTCTTTCCGAGCGACTTTTGTGAAGTACAATGAGTTTCATCTCAGGTGGCTTGAAGTTGTCCAAAGTCATCAAACCTGAATGACTTGACTCTTCCAAATATTCGACTGTTCTAGACTATTCCGTCTTAGGCCTAATTAGGCTAAAAGCTTGCGTACACTTTCCTAACCAATTTTCTTTAGGCTCTGCGCACCTCAAGGGTTCATTGAACTAAACAAAAACTTCAAATTGTATCGAAGATTTATAAATGAACAGTAATACAATTTCAGGCATATAAATATTTACATGATATAATTACAAATTCGGCATCGAATAAAATTTATTCTTTTATAATTTTTTTAAAGTAATTACTAGTTTCTTTATTAGCAATAAAAAATATAAAAATTATGTGGACTATTTGGAACATTATTACAAGTGTACAAAGTATATATAAAATACAAAAACGGAGTAAATACAGATCCAAAAACTTATCATATAATGTTGTCTTCTGCAAATAAATTAACTTTTATCATGTGTGCATTACGTAGTGAAATATTTAAACGATTGGTCCATTAAAACTAATCCTTAGAAACGGAGGAGTTTACACCTACAAGTAATTGATATTTTTATCAACGAGATTGAACTAGAGATTGTACCACTTTTACAAGTGTTAGAAATGCAATCGGGCAATTATTTATAAGTGTCACCAAGTTCACGGATATGCTTCTGATCGAAGATGGGATTGGATTCCAGTACTGTAAGACACGTACGGACGGAGTTTGCCGGTTGGCCCCCATTGCCACTTCACTTTTCATATCAAAGTATTAATCAATGTCCACAAACCTCCCCCATTGCTAATTCACTTTTTCATATCTCAACATATTAATCGAATACGTAAATTCCCCTAAAACTTACAATTATAACACGGTCTTTAATTCCGTGAAAATTGTGTAGAATCCAGTTAATTACAACCAAAATCACAATCAAAACGCAGTACTAATAAAACAAACGAGAAAATTTCGAATTGAACAGAGACGTCTCTCCGAATTCCTTACTATGAAAAACAAAATGCTCATCAGGAATTAATTTAAAGAGCCAAAGTATCAATATAAAAAGGCGCAACGAATGTAAGAGAACATAAAAAGACTATCTCATAAGATCTGCGAATACATTACGAAAAGTAAATGTGGAGGGGATCAGAATCTGAGTTTGGTGAAGAACCACCTATTCTTGCCGGTCTTGAACCTCTCCTCGAGGCGCTTCTTGGTCTCCTTGAGAGCAGTGACCTTCTTGTCCTTGGAGGAGAGAACGTCAGGGTTAACGGCATCCTTCAGATCCACGTCCAGAGTGTAGCGCGTGGGCATGAGGTGCTGATAGTTCACCAACTTCACGAAGGCCTTCACCCTCGATTTCTTCGCCGTCTTCTTCGCGGAGTCCTTCTTGATCACCTTGCTAGGGTACTTCTTGATTCCGGCGACCAGACAGTGGCCGTAGGGGCGCTCCCTGGTTCCGTCATCGAAAGTCCTCACAATCACGGCCTTCCGTCCCGCGTAGCGGCCCTGCAGGACGATCACGGCCTTGTTTGGCTTCAGGAACTTCACCATCTTCCTCCGTTCTAGGGTTTCGGTTTCCTCTCCTCTGCCGCGATTCCTCTACACAGGTGCACTCCCAAATCCTAACTTCAACTTTTATATCCATATGCCAAAACCCTTTTCCGCCTTCTGGGTTTAGGCCCATTATTATTGTGCCCGTCCGTTTCCTGCATAATGGGCTTTACTTTCTATAAAAAAGTGTGGGCTGTTTCTTCTTCCACCTCCATATTTTCGTCATACACCGCATAAATATCCAAATTCCCATTTTGTCCTTTATAAATTGGGTAATCTAGAAGTTAAAATAGCTCAATAAAAAAACTGGAGTGATAGAATCTGAAAGATAAAAAAATGTCTTATGTGTAATTTAAAAGTAAAAAATAATTTTTAAATTATACAGTTCATAAAAGTAAAATAGAAATTTTCATATTTATGGGTGTAGGATAAAATATATGAAGGTGAAGAAAGTAAGGCCCAAAAATATTCAGTGGACTGGTCAACTTTAGAGATATTTGTTACTCGGCTTAATTACTAAAAGGTTATTGAAACTAAAAATAAAAGGCTAATATAGCTCCTTGTTTTATTTTAGTAAAAAACCCAACCCACAACAATTTTAATTTGATTTTCGCGAGCGCAATTTTTTTATTTATTTTTATAATTTTATCATATGTCATTCTTATTTTCAATAACTAACTTTTTTTGTAAACTGTAAAGCTGTTCGTAATTATTATTTTTTATATCTGTGTTGTATGAGAAAAATAGTTTTATTTTGAAAGTAAAAAGTGTATAAATTTATATTTAGGAATGAAATAACTCTGGTTGTGGTGTATTAAAAAGTTATATTACAACAATCAAAATCAACGAATGAAAATATAAAAACAAGTGGTGATAGTGCTCCAAACATTATCTTTGAAAGAAACTATCTCTAGTTAAAAAATAAGATAAGAAGTATTAGGTATTTTATTTATTTAGTAGGAATGTGCATAAACAAAATACACGTATGAACTTGATACTAGATTAGGATCTTACCCAATAAACAAATAAAAGATGTGATTAGGAAAAAAAATCTAATTAGTGGTAATGGGGATTCACTTCTGTCCGATACTATCCATCACTAGCTAGTTCAGTGAAAGGATTAGCCAAATTTCTATTTATTTATTTTTTAAGTGCATACTTACAAATTAACTACATTAATTAAAGGAAAATGGAAGCTTTATTTTATAGAGGATTCTTCTCATGACTTTATAGGGAATGAGGAATCTTTATCAAAACACAATAATGAATATGTGCAAAAATGACAGAAAACACATGATGGCAACTGCACTGTGTCTAAGAGAATTACCTAATTTTATTTTTTAAATTGTGTAACCACCAAAATTCACCATTTTAGAGTTCAGAAATTAGTGAAATTCGTGACATCCTTAGTTAGAATAAAAAAATAAACTATATATATATATATATATATATATATAAATGTGAATTTTATAAAATATCATTGCTATATAAATCAAGCACATTTTTTTCCACACCAAATACTTTAAGGAATCAAATAAAAACATTTACAACTTTAAAGTATCAAATAAAAATATTCGCTACTCTAAATTTTCGAAAGAAAATATTAAGTATATCTTTTTAATACTAATATGTTACTTATGATTAGGGTGTGTTTCAGTATTCACTTGTCCATAATTTTAATATCAACAGATAATTTATATACAGTTAAAGTAGATAATTTCTTTTACATTTATTTTTTAAAAAGGTGTATAAGAACTTCTATTGAATTTTCACCATCAAGTACATCTATATATATGTAATTTAGGTAATGAATAGAGTTTATACATCTTGTTTTGAACAACTTTGTAACATTACATTTAGATTAGGTCATATTGTTTTTCCTGTGACTACTTCTCATATACATTATACTTATAATTATTATATAAAGATTTATAACTATTTAGTAGACGTAGAATATAAAAATAACTGATGTTATGTCATTTTTTCAAGTAGTGTATGTATGGTTAAAAGAAAATGTGTTCTTTATTTTAATAGGAACAAAATGGAATAATCATAATTAACTTTCTATATTTATGGAAAACAAAAGAACAATAACAATATTTGTGTAATCTTCATAAATAATGAAATCTTTTAAAATCAGTGACATTTATATGAGGTTTTTAATTATGAAAACATAAAAACACAAAAGGAAATGTTGAATTGTATTTTTTAAAACTTTTATACACTTTTCTCAAATATTGTATGATAGTGAATAATAGATTTGTAAATGATCTAATCAATTAATGATAGTTATACCTGATGTAGTGCATATGTTTCTTAACTTAAAAAAAATTCTTATATAAATGTTTTGATTTTATGAAATGTTACAATGACTCTCCATATTTATAGTACATATAATAATAATAATAATATGTAAAATAAAAAGATAAAGAAAGAAAAAATACACATAACATTTTCAAAAAGTTCAACAAAGACATATTCTAACTCTTTCCACACTTCTAAAAAATTTAAAATGCTTAATTAAAGTGTTTATAACTCAAACCTTAGGTTCAAACCTTTTCACTCAATTTGTTCTTTCAAAATCCAATTTATATTTGATTTCATTGAATCTAGAATTAAAAATATATCACATTTAAATAATCTATAATCTTATCACTTTACTCCATTTTCAAACTCAAACATAAAAAAGTTTACAATCAATATATACCAATTTTTCATCAATCTCATATTTACCAACAAAATCATTATCAAAATGCTTATGTGAACTCTAAAATTATTCATAAATTCTAAACTCAATTTCACCTAATACCTTATTAACCTAAGTTATTAACAACAAAACATTAAACTCTGTTTTTCCTCACAAAAAAATTAACTTGTACTTCAAGAAAACACAAAGAACAGAGCAATGTCAAGATTTTAAATATATAAATCTTACAACAAACAAATAAACAACCAAACTTTATTAAAAAGAATTTACTAAATGAGTAAAAATCACTTTTTTCCAACCAATCAAAATCAATATTAAGCTAAATTATAATCAGAAGATTTACTCTAATTTGAATTTGTTCGGACAAAAAGGATCTTTAACTCAAACTATTGGAAAGTATAATTGATTTTAGTAAAAACAAAACAGAATCAAAATCAGGATCTTAGATAAATGAAAAAGGAAGAAAAATTAGAAAAAATATTGTTTTTTATGAAAACGGAAATAAGAAAGAGATGGAAGGATTTTTCAAATACGAATACCAAAGTCTTAACTAAAATGAAAGGAAACAAACAATTAATGAAATATTAACTTTTTGAATTGGACATAAAAGTGTTGTAATTCTTTTGACAATGCAATGCATTTCTAATGTTAAAATTTTTATGACAAACAAATTTTACTACATATATTTTCTTTAACTTAAAAAATATATATTTAAAAAAATCATTTAAAGGATGAGTTACTTTTTAAAAGTTGAAATAAATAATAATAATTTACTTTATTTTTGTAATAAAGATAGTTGAGTTTTTTTTTAATAATTTCGGGTTCAATTAACTATTTTTTAACACCTTCAATTTTTATGGCCTAAAATAAGTATTTAGGATATGCTAACATAATAATTTAGCATCATAGTTAAAGTATTGTAATTTTTTTATTCACGGTATTGATATAAATTATTTATTATAAAAATGATAATTAATATATAAGGAATTTTGAGGCAAATAAAATAAGTATTTATTTTTAACATAGTTTACTCCATTGAAACACATTATTAAAAGAAACAAACAACTACCCTATTTTCCTTACATTGATTAGTAATTAATATACTTCAATTAGTGTTTGACATAATCGGCTTTTATTTTTTTCAAATATAATTAATGGTGCACTAAATTCGCATCAAAACATAATGAGACACACTATCATACAACAAAATTTTGCAATTATACTGTCAAAAACTATATATTATTATGCTTATATCTCTTTTACATTACTTTTTGAATAACATAAATATATCATTATACATAAAAGTGACTTTTCATACTCATACAACCATGGTTCTTGAAGGCCTCCTTTTTTACAACAACAACAATAATTAATGCAAACTCTTAAAAAGTGAACAAATCCACGTTGTTTTCAAACAAAGTTGTTGGTGTTCTTCTGGATTCGGTTAACTAACTACTTATGCTTTCAACCAACATGTAGAAAAGCTTAAGCATATTTATTTTTAAAGAAACCCAGCATTTACAATTAATTTGGATGCAGACATTATACCTACTTGCATATTTCTGCAAATCCTTTATAGAAAATAAAATAAAATATATATATATATATATATATATATATATATATATATTCATGTTTATATTCATATTAGGTCAACAAACAAAGAAATTTATAAGATATAGTAATTTTGTAATTTATTTCTCACACCAAAGCCTGAGACCAAATTGCCCTCTCATCCTCCAACTATTGAGAATTTGTGTAGTACAACTATGTGGAGAAAACCTACCACAAATTTGACGTGTTGAACGCATTTTCATAATCTATTCTTACCTTATTTCTTTCTGATGTCTGCATCGATCTTTTTTTTTTTTTTTTGTATAAGATATTTGATGTTTATTGAATCTTATAACATTTTTTGTGATAATTACTTATAAAGATATATTAACAATGGTTTTTAAATAATTAATTCATAGTATAAATTACACAAAAGTTGAATGAAAATTAAGTTATTCTTTTATCGAGAACCATAAAATATTTATATTCCATTTGGAACGACACTGAAAAAGTAAAAATATCAAAAGTAAAATTTACTTTGGTGGGAAGATAAACTAAAAGCCAATTTTTATTCTTAGAAGTTTTTTTTTTTTTCAATAAATTTCTTTTACTTTACATTAAGTTATAACAGGAGGTGTTTTATTATTTGAAATTATCATTATTCATACTTTCTTTTATTATTTTTAAATAAACAAAAAATAAGAATAGAAGGTTATCTTTAAATTTAATTACATATTAAACTTAATACTCTCTTTAATAAACATAGTAAGAATTACTAAACATTAAATATGTGTTCAATCATCTCAGCTATCAACAGAGTTCAAACAGAATTAATGAAATTAGACTTTTTTATTTTTATTGTATTAAAAACAATATATATTTATACTGCGACAACTATTTATTTTATTATTTTGTTTTATTTATTTTTTGATAAGATACTTTAATATGTTTGGAAGTTTCAACTAAGAGCATAATGAGGTATGAGAAAAATGATAAAGCAAATCTGTTTAGACATTACTATACATAAATTGGTTGGTCTTGTCCCATATGTTAAAGTTGCGCCACTTTCTTTTCTTTGATTAGAAATCAAAATTTTCAATTCAAATCAGTCAAATTTGGATTTCAGTTGTGAAATATGATTAGAGTTAAATACAATTGAAGTAAAAAAAGGGTCATTTTTAGTAACTTGTACATTTCTATTTAAGCTGAATTTTACTTCCAATCAAATCTAAAATACTATCAAACATATTTAAGAAACGTAATAAAAAATTAAAATTAGTTTAATGAAATTAAAACACATTTATATTCTCTAACCAAAACGGTTCTTATGTACTTTATATGAGAGATTTTTTTTTTCTTTCAGTTTATCCATGTGTGTTTGAATAAAGACTCTTCTTGCCAATGATACTAAGAACCTCACTCATAAGCTTTTTTTTGGTTCACGGATTTTCAGTATTTAAATCATTCTACAATTTGTTAATGCAATCTGTCTATATTAATCCTCATAGTCGATATTGAGATCACGTTGATCATTTAGATTTATATTATCTCGAATTAATTATTTATATATATTACGGTATTAAGTATGAGATAAAATACTAATAAAACATTAAAACTTTTTAGATAAATAAATATATCTATGTGGAGATAAAATTTTATTAAGATATTATAAATAGATTGACATTTTATTTATTTATTGTTAATTTATTATATATATATATATATATATATATATATATATATATATATATATATATATATATATATTTATGTGTTTTTTTTTTATTTTTTTTTAAATTTTTTTTTTTTTTATATTTTTTTTTTTTTTTTTT
>Ga0099825_1003839_pt1 | contig 19902 bp, 13 predicted proteins | sample SiratroredBW_FD_76838 | JGI IMG/M metagenome (GOLD analysis project Ga0099825, IMG submission 76838) | Root nodule microbial communities of legume samples collected from California, USA - Siratro red BW | ecosystem: Host-associated > Plants > Roots > Nodule | place: USA: California | collected... | reverse complement strand
AGAAAACTTATCTCTTTATAGACCATGTGTCTCCTGCTTTAATAATAATAATGTTAATTGTGCAATGTATATAAGTCATCAAATATAAATGTATACTTGAGTTTTGTTATCATCAAAACTTTATCAATGATTTAATCCTCTAAAGGAACTTTGGACAGTCTAATGTTCAACAATTAGAATAAGAATGATGGAATAAGAATATTACTCCAAACAAACCCTAAGAATGCCTCTAAAAGTGAATTTTGTTCTCAGTTCTAGCAAAAATTATCTCTAACCCTAACCCCAAAAGCTTATTAAATAAGATTCTAAAATCAAAGCTCGTGTCTGACCTAGGTCAGTTGCGGCGGGCACTGAATTTTGTTATTGTTTTAGTATTGGAGCCCAACCTGCATCGGGCACATGTATCTACACAAGGTTCATTTCCATTTGCTTGCTCTTGGTTTTCCCAAGTCAGACTCATGTGGCTGAGCAGGGCTTGACTTTATTTGCCTACTTTTTTCTTCTTTTACCCACTTCTTCAAGTCTTCAATCCTCCTCATCCAATGATTTCCTGCTCAATTTCACCAAAAACAGTTGAATTAGTATCAAATTCTTATTTTGACTCTCAAAATCAGTTATTAACAAAAGCTAAATAAAATTGAGATTAAACAAGTTCTAAGTGTAGAAAGAGTTAATTTTTTATCATAAAAATGGATTAATAATATTATATAAATTAGCTCCATCAAACTCTCCCAAACTTAGCACCTTGCTTGTCCTCAAACAAAGGTAACTTAACACATAACAAAATTATTGCCACAACAAAAAACAATTCAAAATCAATTCACTAATCACATCAAAATTAATCAAGTATGCTTCTTCTCACGTCGACTCATAAATGAACAATTATATCTCATGAAATCTCAGCTATGGTACTCAAATGTAACTCTAATAGAAAATGTACACAACTTTGATGCAATTCCTAGCTCCATTGCATTTGCCAATGTGCTTCTTCTTGGAGATTTTTTTTTATGTTAGAACGTGAATTGGAGTAGAAGCACTGAAAGAATCTTTGTTGTGGTTGCATGAGATGGATTTGGAAGTGAATTAGGTGTGAGGTTAAGCTAACACACTTAGGAGGAAGCAAGAGTTTAGTCTAGAAAGGAGGCTACCCTTTGAAGAGTTCTTGAACAAGTTGATGAGACAAAAATTGACCAACATTTCATTACTCATTCAAAACTGAAAAATGAGTTACATAAGAATCCTATTTATAGAAAAAAAATTAAGACTAACCCTAACCCTAGCTTGTATGACAAGCTTATTAAAAACTCTCCAATTAGATAATGACATTTGTCAAGCCAAGAATGGAGAGGATCCTCTTCATTGGCAAGGTGACATGTGACAAGGAGCATGGAAAGTATGTGTAGGCACCACCTAAGCCCTAACATAGGCACCACTACAACCCTAGCTCATACCCTAGACACTAGCTCTCTCTCTCTCTCTCTCTCTCTCTCTCTCTCTCTCTTAGGGTTAGGGTTTGGCCCAAACATTCAAGACAACTCATTCTACTCTTTAGCCAAATATAAGGTGCAAAATTTAAACTCCTATACTACCTTGGCCCAAAATATAATGCCCAAAATACATGGACCAAAATTCTATTTTACTTGGTCCAAAATACAAGTAGAGGTTTTATAATCTTGAAGCTCCAAAGTCTTTAGAGTAATTTTCTCCAATTTTGAACTTGGACCCAAAAGTTTGTTTGGAAGCCTAAACAAATCCAATTAGACCCAATCTCTTATTAAACTCCTGATCAAGACTATAAATTAGTGACCTCTTTATTCTTGTTTGCACTCTCGAAGACTAGATTGTATCAAACTTTCAACACAAACAATTTATTATCAGTGAACAACCAAAGGTATTATTTCTCACCAAATTAGGTATTTCACTCAAGCACTCTAGTGTCTCAGGATGTATTTTTCTCTCATCGATCACTAATTCTCACAATTTAACTTAGCTTTTAATTTTAAGGGCCAAAATTTTTCAAAATCATGCACCTCACAAGGATTTTTATTGGCTTGTAATTTGGCTTGGCTAAGAATAAAAATTGTTTTTTTAGATAAAGCAAAGAGAGCAATTAGATCAAGCAATAAATTCAGATAATTTTACTCTTTTCTATTTTAATCCAAGCTAATCATGTACTTTTTCGTCAAACTTAAAGTATAGTATGAAATGTGTCTTTTTATAAGCTTTCTCATTCCCACATATTTCGTACTCAGATTCTGTTTTGGATTTTTGTTTTCAATATTTTTTCTCAGATTTTGTAAATTTTGTTTATGAGATTTTGTAGATTTTATTCTCCAATGCTCATTTTTATATTTTTCTTCCACTTTTATTTATATATTTTGCTTCCAATTCTGTTTTAAATAAGCAAATTAGACTTTGACTAATCGAGTCCATAACAACAAATTTTGTTGGCGTCAGTCCATAGCATAAGATGCTAAGTAGATGGTCCAATGGGCCTTGAAAAACTAGACAGTCTAATGCATATATCAACTTAGCTTTTCATCCTTCAAAGTATTTTATTCCCTTATCAAGCTCAAAATCCTAACTTTCCAAAATCATTGGAATCATTGGAAATAATCACTTACAATTTAAGATATCATCAAAGCAACACAAGTAGGTTAATAGGCTTAAAAATATTAATTTAACCAATAATATCAGTTAAGGTCCAATTAAACCCAATTGGATAAATTCCAGTTAAAACAATGGATTTGTTCTAAGTGTAAGTAAAAGCATGCTCATCAGGTGCTTTTTTTCTGTAAAATGACAGCCTTTGTTTTGTAACAGATCATGAAAGACACAAGTGTTTTGTCTGTTAGACGATGTAACAACGTGCAATATTATTTTACGTCTGATAAGCATTTGACATGCTCAAATGAAACACACATAGTATTAAGCTAACATCATACTTCATGAATATCTATATATGTATTCTATATTGTAAGGAATATTTGTTATCTTCGTTTACAAAGAAGATTCGTTTAAATTTAAGTGATATCAATGATCTCTTAGATAAAAAGCTAAAGTTGTTTTCTTCAAGAATTCCACTACAAGAAAAATTGATTTTAGAAACAAATTTATTTGTCTTTAAAATGATAAAATTAGTCACTAACTTAATTAGAGACTAATTTAAATTTGTTGGATACACTCCATGGATTGAAGATTGACGATGCAATCCTGTGAAGCTTTGAAAGATTTTATGGAGCTTTCCCATGAATCCTAGGTTGGGGTAGATTAGTGAGTCTTTAGTTGTTATTTACATTTGTTTAATGTCATCTTATAAATTGCATGTAATAAAACTCCTAATTACTTAAGTGAAAAACTATTTTTGAAGCTTGTTTTGTGAGAAATTTTATTGTAGAACAAAAACAACCGATTGTTTCTGGAAAACAGTCGATTGTTTTTGTACTCAAGTAAAATCAACCAATAGTTTTTCAAAATCAACTGATTGACTTTACTTAACAGTGCAAATTCACCTATAAAACCATATGCGTTGCATCTTTTTAAGGGGTCCAAGTTATTTTTTTTTAATTTTGAGAAGCCATTCTAACATTCACTTGAGAGTTCTTTGGAGAGAAGGCTTCAAGAATTGAGAGGTTGGTCAAGATTGGATAAATATCTTCCTTGAATCTCATTCTTGAGTGGCTTTTTGTTGGCATTTTATTAGAAGGAGCATTCTTTAGCTGGTTTTCATTACAGGGAAGAGTTTTTTATTGTATTGAGATTGTTTTTGTTGCTATTTTGTGCTCTTGATTGTTTGTAATTCGTTTTTGATAGAATTTTGTTTGTCATTATACTTCAATAGGGTGTTTGAGTATAATTGGTGTTGTATTGTATTTTAATTTCGTTTTGGTATAAGTTTACATTGTACATTGCAATAGGGTTCTGCATTTTGCATTTGTGTGGTAGGGTTCTACACAAGGTTTAGATCACTCTTGTAGGGTTCAAGATTGAGTCTTTGTTGTGTACTTGTTTGTAAGCTTTGTGATTTTTAGTGAATTCTTTGTAACATTTACAAAGGATTGGATGTAGCTCTTGAGAAAGAGTGAACCAGTATAAAATTCATGTGTACTCTTGTTGATTTTGTTGATGTTTGATTCATGTGCCAGTTATACATCAAAACTGAATTTCTAGTATAAATAGCTAATTAAAATCGAGAAATAGCCAATTGTTTTTCTGGACAATACTTAAAACTTGATTTTGACATTAAATAAAGTATACTAAAATGAGATTTTAATCAACTATTTTTCTGGACTAATTGTGTAATTGATCTTTAACACGTTTCTTGATTGACAAACCAATTTTACCTATCAAATCGATTTGTAATCATCTAAAGCAATTGAACAACTTTCTGGTTTTCTTAATTATTGTCCCAAAATTTGATTAAACACTTTTCAGTCAAATTTTAACAAACTATTTTTTAAATTTAACCTGTTGTTTTTCTGGACAGAAAACCTTTGAAAATCTTTTTCAATCTTTCTTCGTCTAAAAGTATTTTGAAAGGAAACTTTTAGCTTGATCTTTGTTAAATCTTAAAAAATAGTCATTATTAAAAATTTTAATTGATTAAAATTTAATTTTAACTAATTGTTTTTCTGCCAAGATAATTGAATTTTGGCTAAGTATTGTTGGGCGAATTTTCAGTAAGCTAAATTGTATTTTTAATTTGTTTTTATGTTTACACACTGCCAGAAAAATTTAATCGATTGTTTTGACATTCTAATTGACTGCTTTTTAGGGAGCATATTAAAATTGACTTTTAGTTTGTTGTTTTGTGATTTTAATTGACTGATTTTTGTATACATTGATTGTTGAGCATTGATCAATAAAAATTCCCATTCTTTCAAACTTGTTTGAAAAAAGAATTAATAGTTCAATTCATCCCCTCTTGAACTTCAACCTACATATTTTTCAACAATTGGTATCTAGAGCGGATTCTTGAAAATTACTCACGTTGATCCAAAATGGCTGAAAACAAACTTTCGTTTGCAGAGGGAGTCTCAATCAATAGGCCACCTATGTTTTGTGGTTTGAACTATCAATTATGGAAAGCTAGAATGAGATTTTTTATTGAATCAATTGATCGTGGTTTTTGGGATGCTATTGTGAATGGTTCTTTTGTGCCTCAAGTAGTTGTTAATAAACCTTGGTCTAACTAGACTGATAGTGAGAGCAAGAAAGCTTAGTATGATTGTATTGCTAAGAATATAATTACCTCATCGCTTAATCTTGATGAATTTTCCAGGGTCTCACAGTGTGCATCAACTAAAGAGATGTGGGATACCTTAAAAGTCACGCATGAAGGCACAACAGATGTGAAAAGAGAAAGGAAGCATGCTTTAATACAAGAATATGAACTCTTTAGAATGAAGCCAGGGGGGACGATTGCGGACGTACAAAAGAGATTCAATCATATTGTAAATCATCTCATAGATCTGGGCAAGGTGTTTGACAAGGAAGATTTGAACATAAAGATTCTGAAATGCTTGGATAGAAGTTGGAAACCAAAGGTCACAACCATTTCAGAAACAAGAAACCTCACCACCTTGACCACTGCAACACTATTTGGGAAACTCATATAGCATGGACTGGAAATGAAGAGACTGAACGTGAAATAGCATGGTGAGAGAAAGCAGAAGGGGATAACGCTCAAGTTTATGGTTCAAATTAAGGACAATAATGATGAGTGTTCCAGTAGTTGTAGTGAGATAGAGACCTTGACATTGCTTACCAAAAAAATTAGCAAATTTTTGAAGAAAAAAAAGGGAAAGGACAAGAGTCAACCATCAAAGAAGTACACTAAAAAGGTTGATAATTCGTCTAACTTTACTTCTTTTGGGTGTGGTAAGCAAGGTCATATAAAAGTGGAGTGTTTGAATCAATCACATAAAGGTAAAACCCCTGTGGAAATAAGAAAAGGCTAAGAAAGGCATACATTTCTTGGGAGGATAATGATACTTCCTCTAGCTCTTCATCAGAAAAAGAAGAGGAAGCAAATCTCCGCATAATGGCTGGACATGACACAGAGAGCAGTGTGAGTTATGGCATTTCCCTAACTCATAAGAACTATATTACTTTACTTAATGCTTTTAAAGAAACTCATAAGGAGGCGAATCGCCTGTCTCTTTCCAATAATAGACTTAAGTGACTAAACAGTTGGTTGAAAATAAATTAAGTCAATTAGAAGAAGAATTAATGAACTTAAAAATTAATTTTAAATGTCTTGAGATGATCCATAATAACTCTTATTGCAATTGTACTGAAATTGTTAAAGTGACTAACTGTGATAACTATGAAGTTTTGAAAGAAAAGGGGAAATACTTGATTAAAACAGTTTCTAAATTTTCTATGGGAATTGCCAATTTAAATGCACTGCTTGGTTCTCAAAACTCTGTTTTCAATAAAGCAGACATCGGTTTCTAGGATGGTTTTAAGAAGAAACTAAAAAAGTTTAAAAACCTTTTTAATCATAGTGGTAAATCAACTTCACCTTTTGTCTCTTACTTCTATAGTATGGAAAGAGGACACATGGTTAGAAATTGCAAAGTGAGGTTACATTATTTACCAAAAGGCCTTGTAAAGTGGGTTTCCAAGGGTACCATTAACAAATATGGACCCAAGTTTAATAGGGGACCAACTCTTGTACCTTAAACTATTTTGTAGGGACTTTGGACAACCAAGAAGCAGTTGTGGTACCAGGACAACGGTTGTTCGAAGCACATGTTTGGAGACGCTTCACAATTTATTAATTTAAAGATGAGGCAGGAAGACTTCGTGACATATGGAGATAACAGAGGAAGAATCCTTGACAGAGGTGATGTCGGTTGTCGTGACTCGTTAATAATCAATAATATATTGTTGGTGGATGGGCTAAAGCATAATTTGTTGAGTATTAGCCAACTGTGAGATAAAGGCTATGAAGTCACTTTCAAAATAGACTTGGGTTCATATTGAATGCATAAAAATGTTAGACCTTGCTTATTGGTAAAGGGTAAACAACATATATATGCTTAATATCTGTGACATCGCATCTAATATGACTTGTTTTCTCTTTTTACCCACTTCTTCAAGTTTTCAATCCTCATCATCCAATGTTTCCTGCTCAATTTCACCAAAAAAAATAGCTTGAATTAGTATCAAATCCTTATTTTGACTCTCAAAATCAATTATCAACAAAAACTAAATAAAATTGAGAATTAAACAAGTTCTAAATGTAGAAAAAGATTATTTTTGTCATAAAAATGGATTAATAATAGCATATAAATTAGCTCCATCAAACTCCCCCAAACTTAACACCTTATTTGTCCTCAAACAAAGGTAACATAACAAAAAACAAATTATTGCCACAATAAAAAACAATTCAAAACCAATTTACTAATCACATCAAAATTAATCAAGTATGCTTCTTATAACATCAACTTATAAATGAACAATTCTTTCTCATGAAATCTTAGTTATGGTACTCAAATGTAACTCTAATAGAAAATGAAATTATTTTAGTGTTTTGAGGGTGTGAGACAAAATTTGAGAGTGAAAACATTTAAGCATAATTTGGAATAAAACTTTGAAACTAACCACTCATTTCTTGTTTAGTTTGTGTTGTTTTCTTTGGAGTTTTTTATAGGTTGTTTTAAAATTTTTTACAACATGTCTATAAGTCCTAGGAAGTCTTAATATGAATGGTCATCAAATGATGAATGAAAAAATTAGACTCAAATTTTAACAATTGGAGCAATTGTTGAAGCAAAAGAGACATAGGAGAAGTTGACATTCTTTAAGTTCTTCATCAAAAGTGGAAAAGTGACATGGAGGCTTTTTATACTCCAAACCATGAGAGAAGGGAGAGGAGGAGATTACATAGCACAATGTCAAATTTCCTAAATTTAATGGTGATTCCAATCCAAATGTATGAAGAGTGAGAGAGAAAAGTGAGTCAAATTGTTTTTGCTTGTGATTTTCAGGAGAAAGAAATATTAAAGCTTATAGTCTTAGAAATTGAGGGTTATGCTTTATTTTTGTGGAACAAATGTCAACATGATATTATTGAAAGTAAACATCCTTTGTTAACTCTTACGATGATTTAAAAGAAGCCATGAGAAAGAGATTTATGCCTCCCACCTATAAAAAAGATTTGGTCCTTTAACTTCAAAGACTTAGGCAAGGTTCAAAAAGTGTAGAGGCAATGTACAAAGAGATGGAAATGCTTTCAATCAAAAGAAATTTGAAGAGGAGTGAAGAGGCAAAGATGGCAAGATTTTTAAATAGATTGAACCAAGACATACAAGATGTAGTGGAACTTCAAAAGCATGAGACTTTGGAAGAGATGCTCCATCAAGCCATGAAGGTGGAGAGACAATTGAAGAGGCGATAAATATGCCTCTTGGAATTCTTCAAAGGAAAGAAAGGAAGAAGAAACGTCCTACTAAAGTCTTCTAAACCATCTTCTTCTTCCTTCTCAAAAGATCATAAACATTATTCCTTTGACCGTAAGCATTCTTCTTCTTCAAAGGATCATGTCACATCTTTTTTACCTAAACCCAAATTTGAGGAAAAGACAAGTGCCCTAAAATGTTTTAAATGTTTGGGATATGGACATAAAGCTTATAATTGTCAAAACAAGACGGTTATGGTGATAAAGAATGGAGCGATACAATTCGAGCACTTCTTCCCCTTCATCTTCTTCTCTATCTTCACCAACCAAGAGTACTTCTTCTTTAAATAGTGATTTTGAACAACATCTTGAGAAATGAGACTTTTTGGTTGTAAGGAAAATGTTTAGCCATATCCATAAAGACATTGGTGATTCTCAAAGAGAAAGCATTTTTCATTCAAGATGCCTTATAAATAACAAGATTTGTGTTATAATCATTGACGAAAGAAGTTGTACAAATGTAGCAAGTTAGAGATTGGCGGACAAATTAAATATTCCAACCACTCTCCACCCAAGACCTTACAAGCTACAATGGTTAAGTGGAGATGGAGAAATAAAGGTCACTAACCAAGTTCTCTTGAGTTTCTCCATTGCACTTAAGAGGATGAAATGTTATGTGATGTGGTGCCTATGGACACATGTCATGTTTTGTTGGGAAGGCCATGGCAATATGATCTCCATGTATACCATGATGGCCTCACGAACAAGATCTCATTTAAAAGGATGGGAATGACATATTCACTTACTCCCTTAACTCCCAAAGAAATTAGAAGAAATCAATTTGCAATGAGGGAATCAAGGAAAAAACACATGAAAAGAATGAAGTTTAAAGATAAGGAAGATAAATAGTTACTTGTGGCATCATGTAAAGTGGTTCAAAAGGTAAAGCATGTACACAAACCCTTGTGTCTTCTTTTTCCTAATATTGCACGTTCAATGAATTTTGACAAAGACATTCAAGTGGATCAAAGAGAAGAGTAAAAGACAATCTATGAACTTTTAAATTCCTAAGCATTTAGATTTGTCTTCTATTATTTTTCCTTTTTCCTTGGATGTTACAAATTACAAGGGTATATTAGAGATAAAAATTCCAAAAGAGGGAATCAAAGTACCTCATGGGCTTCTTGATATTTCCTTGACCCAAATTCTACAAGGATTGAAGGAATTTCAATAGTCATTAATTATTAAAGAGAACAAACCTTTGTTACTTTAACTTCCTTTAAATTCTTTGCGGAAAAGTGACATGGGACATTCTTCTATAATTATCATGGACTCACATAGTCATATACATCATCATCACCATTATCATCATCACATCTTAAAAAAAATAAAAATAAAAAGATAACACCTTTTGTAAGAAATAAATCTTGGGATATGAGAATACATTTCACATGCAAACATGACAATTCAAGTACTTTGGTTTTTATCCAGGAGGATATTAATAAATAGTTTTCTTAGTAGTAGTAAATAAAAGTCATAACTTCAATGTTTCTGATTTTTATTTTGTGATACAAAGCTTTAGAATTTGTGGACGAATTCTCTCTAAGATGGGAAGGATGATACATGCAAGGATGGAACACCTGAGGAACAAGAGGAAGAGAAGATATGAAGAATAAATAAAGTAATCATGACAAATAAAGAATGAGCATGAAGAAATAAAATGAAGAGAAGAAGAAGTAGAGCTCTTGGAAATGGAAGAAATTTAAGAGAATGCAAGAAGAGGAAAAAAGCATCTTAACTTTTGGAGCTCTCCACCAATCAAATTGAATCACAAGGATGACCACATCATTATGAACCATCATTACACCTTCTAGCTAAATGCAACTCTCATCATTACACCTTCTAACTAAATGCAACTCTCATTGTTACACCTTCTAACTAAATGTAACTCTCATCATTACACCTTCTAACTGAATGCAACTCTCATCATTACACCTTCTAACTAAATGCAACTCTCATCATTACACCCAAACTACCCCGTGCACCTTTATGAATCTTCAAAACCACTATTTACTCATTCATGCACCTTCCTAACTACTTCATGCACTTTTAGGAGATTAATTATCCCTAATCATAGTTTACTTTGTTAATCTTTTGAACTTTGGATGTCCATGAACTATTTTAAATAGGACTCCAACCTTTTGCACAAATCATGAAATCAAATGAAATGAATTAGAAAGTGAATGAAAGTACCTTTGAAGGTGTTTCTTGAAAGTTGAGTTTCTACTTTCTCTTATTTCTTGAGTTCTTATCATGAGAAATTTTCTCAAGTGGTGGCTCCTCTAGCACTTATCCTTAGAATTCTTGTCGTAGGTGGTGTGTTCTACCTTTAATCTTCTTCCTTATTCCATTTTTTTTATTTCATTTTATATTGATAGTTACTTGTTTTATTGTTTTCCTACATTTCCATACCATATGCTAATCATTGCCTTCCATTGTTGTGCTAACTTCATTCATTCCATTGTTGGGTTATGTTCTTCATCTTCCAAGAGGTTGATCTAGATCCTAAACAATCCCAAGATCCATATCAATTACCATTTCATAAGCGATGGATGTTTGGAAGGGCAAATGAGTCATCTTTTCCTTGCTAAGTTGGAATAGCTTCACTAATGCTTTGCGTTCACAATCCCGTAGATATATGTTCAAAATTAAGAGAATCAAGAAGTTTTATGCAGTAATTAATTTTCATAAATCATCATAGAAAACCCTCACTTTATATGGCAATGCACTGAGTGAGTGTATAAATATTGTGTAAAAATTCACCTTGAACATACATAGTTGAAATTTAGTGTCTCAACAGCTTCGTTTGTGCAGTATACATGTCAAAGTTAAGAGAAGAAGTTAGACCAATAGTTGCTGATAAAGGATAAGATGCAAAAGAAATTTCATATTGAAGAATGACTTAAATTTTAATTAAATGTGATTCTTTAATTTCATAAAAGTAAATATGAATGTTCTTGATGATTCCACCTGACCAAACAATGTGATCGTTTATGCAGTAATGATATATTTGTTAAGTCTATATGGCTAAAACTATCAAACGATAGTCATTAGATGAAACATGTAAGCTTTAACGAGAGAGAAGAAAATCCTCTGATTCACGTTGTCGTAACTGGGATCACGACGGAATGATAAAAAATTATTTTAAAATAAATATTTAAAAAAATATTTTATTTGAGATTAGAGTCGCCGCCATAGTTTATTATTGGAAAATCATAAAAAAATCAAAAAAATGAAATATCTGCTAACCAGATTTAAGATTCGAAAGTCCGTTACACATGGGGAAGGTATTAGCACTCCCACAACCCCCGTCCTAAGATGGTACCTTTAATAAAAAAAATGAGTGTGGTTCTAAAATTGTTACTTTTTCGAAAAATAATAACAATACAAATGCATTAACATAAAATAAAAAGTGAAAAAAGGAAAAAAAAAAGATAAAGAATTTTTTTTTTTTTAATTTTTGGGCCCAACAAGGATTGACCTTAGTCCTACGTATTTTCATTCGGATGGAAAATCAGGATTCGTGTAGTTCTAGTTTGAAAATTGTTTGATAGAATATTTGATATTTTTATTTTTATTTTTTTAATTTTTCATTTTTCATTTTTAGAAATATTTAATATATTTTTTTTATTTTTGGAAAATTATTTTTCCATATTTTAGAAAAATTTGTTTGAAATAAAATATTATTTATTGATTTACTAAAAGCAAATGGAAATAATAAAAAAAATGTACTAGATACAAATAATAATGTTATGATAAAAAAAAAAAACAAATAAGTGGGCTTAAGAACCCAACACACAAATTAACTCAGTTTATTTTTTTTTTATACAAAGTGAGCCAAGTCCAACTTCATATTTTTATTCTTTTTGCATTAGGTGAGTCCAAAACACTGCACCTCTATTTTCATATTGGGTGACCTTAGAAAAACTACACCTCAACCTTATTTATTTTGTATTGGGTCAGGCCCAAATACCATACCATTTTTTCCCTATTTTTTCTCCATGTTGCCCCAGAATCCTGTTGGGCCAAGACCCAATGTCATGTGCTTTCCTTTTTCAGAACCCTAGTTACTTCAAAATTCACCTCATTCACCCTAAATCAAACTAAGGTTTTTAAAGCTATGAGAGGGTGACGAGGGAGCAGCGTGGCAGCGCAGTAGTGAGTTGTGGAGGCTACCAACAAGCCTCGACAAAGTCGAGAATGCCGGTGGTGATCGGCGACGATTGACATACGAAGGGTTTGACGGAGGTGTCGTGGGTTGGCGGCTGACGGAGGTGCCATGGGTGGTTGACGGCGTCGAGAAGGAGGTGGACGCGGCTTGGCTACCGATGTCGCTGGTGGTTTCGAACTGTAGGCAATTACCGGCGGTGTGGCCCCTTTGCTGTTTTGGTTTTCTATTTCCAACATTTCAAATTATTCTGTTAATGATTTCCAGTTAATACACTTAATTCAAATGAAACTGAAAAATCAATAAGAATTATTTGCAATTAAGCAGAATAATCACCAATTATTATGAGATTCCATCAGCTCACCTATTCAAATTTCCAATTAATTCTCATCAATTTTTAATTAATTTTCGTGTATTAAAAGTAGGCAACTAAAATGGCAGACAAAATATTCAGTGGAGAAAGTTCAAAGACAAAAGCTGCATGCACTAAATGGAGAGAGAAAGTGTGACATAGCAACACTTAATAAAGAAGGGTGCATATAACAATTTTATTTTCCTTTCTAACACACCCTTAATGGGTTGGGCTTCAACCCAACTGATTTATTTTCATCGAACTGGGTAACAACTTTTTTATTTATTTTTTCTCACTAAACCCCTAATGGATTGGGCTTTATTTAATTATTATTTTTATTTTTTTGCAGTCTATATTAAATGGACCAAAATCCCTTTCTCTTGTTTTTTTTCCATAAAAATAAAATGAGACTAAAAATCCCTTTATTTATTTATTTTTTTAAAAGATAAATTTTATTTACCCAAACGAAATTGGGTGTTCACACCCGTGAAGAAGAAAGTCTCGATTAAGGAGAAAGGTGAAAGCATCCATCCTTTAGTCAAAGGTCATATTTTGATAATCCTTAAGAGGGAGTGAAACAAAGTTTAAAGTGTAGAATTTGAAGAGCAAGCACTATTGGATTACAACCCCTTGTTGATGATGCGTAAGGGGGAGAAAGGATAAAGTTTAAGGGATTTTGGAAGAGATAAAAGCTTAGGGGGAGAAGATGAGGAAAATGAAGAAAGAAGAGAAACTTAAGCTAAGGGAGTAATAGACGATGCATGTTTGTAGGTGAGCTTCCAAGAAGAAGACAAAGATTTTACACTCTTTTGTTTCTTTTACTTGATACTTCGTCTTCTTTATCTTTAAAATATTTTATAAAACTTGATATGATGAAAATGATCTTTGTGAAAATAGGTTAGAAACATAAGAAGGTGATGACTGGATTGTGTTTTAGAATATTTTGAAATCTATTCCTAAAGCTTTGTCTAATTAGTGCTCACAGAGAAAGTTAATGCTTAAGAGATAATCTCTCAAGTGGTTTTCTTAAGGGTATCATTTGATGAAGATAGTTAAATGTACCTTTTTGTTTTACAAACGCACTGTAAAAAATGCTTTCCAAACTTATTTTTCATAAAAGCTCTCCATCATGAGTTAGATGAAGATTAATAACATGCAATTTGAAAAGAGAAGTGATAAGAGAGTTTTACAAAAGTTATTTTTTATACTAGTTTATTTATGAACAACAAACTACATTCATTTCTTAATCAATTGATCGAGTTCCACTACACAGGCTAATGTTGCGAAGATATAAAGGATTATTATTTCAACCTTAGCCATTCCTGGTTAAAACAACCCAAGTATTAATTGAATACATAGCCACTCCTGGCTAAAAATCTTGATTATTCTTTGAAAGGTAACAACTTCTAGTTAAAATTGAGTAATGTTTGGAACTCAACCATTATTGGATAAAATTTTAGTATTGTTTGAAACCCAACTTCTTGGCTAACCCACTAAGTATTATGTGGAACGTAGTCACTCTTGGCTAAGATCGAGTATTGTCTAGAATGCAATCACTCATGGTTAAGACCGAGTATTATTTTGAAAAATTGTCACTCCTGGCTAAGGGTTTGGTAAGATAAGGGAGTGATGAAAGATTATAAAGTTTTCACTCTCTAGAAAAAGGTAACATCTTATGACAATTTTCACACACTTTAATAGTTTTCACACACTTAGAGAAATGCAATTAGCAATGTTTTTGTAACTCTTGATCACTTGTTCTTATTTCTTCATCTCAGAAGATTTCTTTGAATGTGAAGTTGAGAAAAGAGTCATTGTAAATCCTTTGTTCATCTTCACTTCAAATCTTCGTCTTCACAACTTTACATGTTCATGCATGAACATAAAAATGCATTAAATGTGCTCCAAGCAAAATTAAATTCTTTTCTCTTCTCTAAGCAACATCTTGATAGCTAGCATGACTTCTCAAGCCTTGGTCAGAAAACTTTCAACCATATTGAAGAAAAACATGGGACCATATGAGACAAATAGTTTGAGAAAAACAAGAAATAACACAAGAAGGGAGGATTAAATTGTGTTCTTAAAATTTCATAGTTTTTTGTTGACATTGTCTATTCAAATGATGTTAGATGATAAACATATAAACATAGGATTTGAGAATTATTTGTAAATAAAATAACATTATTTTTCCTTCATTCTTTTAGTTAGTTAAACAGTACAATAACATGTAATGTAAACAATTTAAGTAAAGAAAAAGTTACTCAATATTTCTATATTGGTTTGTCTAATCTCACAAACTACGTATATTTCTTGACCAACCAATCAAGATCCACTAAATAATATACCATTGCGAAGCATAAAGTGAGTACTCTTTAATCAAGTAACTCCTGCTAACACTGAGTATTCTTGACACTAGCCACTCTTGGCCCAACATAGAGTATTCTTGACACAAACCACTCATAGCTCAACACATATACAAGATTTAAGTGATAGATGATCACTAGTTTTGCTAACTAGAGAGCCTAACATCTTTTGACATATGCAAGGTTTGAGCTCTCTATATTATTAGGCATAAATACACACAAATAATGGCTTACAAAGCTCTAAGGGCACAAAAAATTTTCAATAGAGTTTTGGCACTTGCAAAGTATGGCTAGCTTTGTTGTCTTCTTTTCTTCAAGGCATATCTTCTTATAGCCTTCAAAAAAGTAGTTTTTGCATTCCATTTTTTGGTCATTGAGTAACTTTGAACTTTCTTCATTGTTTTTTTTTCTTTTGTCATCGTTTGATGAGCTCTTAAGTCAAGAAGCATTAAATTCAAGATATGTAGCATTGAATTCTCTTTTCTTCTTTACACCAACTCTCTGATAGCTAACAATACTTATTTTCCTCGATAGAAGATCATTTTACATCCAACATTGGTTAAAAGTGCACACCATGTATGATAAACAACTGAGCTAGAGTTGAAACTAATCGTGTCAGAGATATTGTGGCCATTTAAGCTTTAACTCATATCTCAAGGCACTTTTGGACATTGTAGCTTGGCATCACAACTGGGCTTGGAGACCCCTCTTTGATTACTCACTTATGCAAAGACACTGGAGTAGATGTGCCCCTTCCTCCTTTTGAACGTCTGAGACAGATTATTAATATAAGTTATATTACTAGATGTTGCATAGCACGTTAAGGACCTGTAGCCCAACACTGCCACCCAGGGGAATAGTTCAACATAGCAGAGTCTTTAACATGGAGCACTTTGATGAGTCCATGCAAGCCATGTACAAGACTCAAACCAAGATATGGACACCCTCAGAGATCTCACATTGCATGGACCATGATCACCACCTGTATTCCATCTACCTTCAGTTGAGGAGTTTAGAGCCTATGCTAATTAGTTTGGACTCTCGAGCCACTTTAGAGGGGGAGATGAGGTTGAAGACGAGGAGACAGATGAAGATTAGGGATGATTTTTCTTTCTTTTCTTTTCCTTTATTTCTTTTCTTTGTTTTATGTTACTGTTTATTTTCTTTGTTTTGTAAATAAATGGTGAACTTAGTAGGATAATTGTCATGAAGTAGTGTTAATAGATGTGGACTGAGTACTTTATTATTGATGATTGAATTGAATGCGTTTCCTTTTCAGTAAAGTTTATGAATGCAATGAGTTTTTCTTGATAATTGAGGTTGCGGTTTTTCTTTTGTTTAACTATAAGTGAAAATGCATTGAATATATACCAATGAGATTTTGAGCTTCAAAATCATTCAAGTAAGTACTATCATTCTTAATTCACAATTGATTTTGCTTGAGTTTCTTTGTTGATTATTCAATTGTATGTGACATATGATCAATGCCATTTTTGTTGTTGTTTAATTCATAGCTAGAGCCAAAAAGCTTGAGTCTTTAAAACTACATTTTCTTCACTCTTGAACATTTAAATTTGTTTAACCACCTTACTTTAAGTTGGGAGAGTAAATAGATTATAAACTTAGCTCAGTCAAGTTGGGGGGGGGGGGGGGGTTTTGGAAAAGGGGGAAAATTTTTTTTTTTGTAAAAAATAATTTTGGGGGAAAAAAAAAAAAATAATAAAGTGGAGGAAGGAGAAGGGGGGGGGGGGGGGGGATATGTGAAAGAGGTGAAAATTTTTTTTTTTGAAATAAATAAGTTTGGGGGAAAAATATAAGAATTGGTTCAAACTAAAATAGAGATGATAAGAGAAGTTGAGATTTATTAATTAATTGCTCTCGATATTTAAAGTGTTTGATTATCCAGAAAACCCAGTTTTTCTTTTTAGCCAGCTAAATTATAAACTAATAAATGTCCTTGTAATGTTGCATCTGTTGAAGCTTTTAACTTGTGAAATATAAAAGCAAAGTTGAATTGTAAAAATTAGTGAATGAGAAACACATATCCTTGGATATTGAGATACTGGAGTGAAACACTCGTAGTGAGTTTGAGAGTTGTGCATTTTCTGTAACAATTGCATTTGAATGCTATAATTGAAGCTTTGAGAGATACAATTGTTCATTAACGAATTGAGTTGAGAAGAAGCATATTTGGTGAAGTCAAGGTAATTAGCAAATTGGTTTTGCATCGTTGATATTGTGGAATAAATTTTGTCTGTGCTAAGTTACATTTGATTGAGGACAATCAAGGTGCTAAGTTTGGGGGAGTTTGATAGATGAATTTTATATGATATTATTGGTAGAATTTTAGGAAAAAAAACTCTTTCTACACATAGAGTTTGCCTAATTCTCAATTTTTAGTACTTTTGTTAAGAAATGATTGTGAGCACCAAGAGAAGGATTTAATATTAATTTAGTTTATTTTTTATGAAGTTTATTAGGAAAATATTGGATAAGAAGAATTACGATTAAAGTCTTGAAGAAGTGAGAAAAAAAACCAAATAAAGTCGAGCACAAGTCAATCACATAGGCCTAACTTGAAGAAAAACCCTAGAAGCAAAAGTGGTGACAGTGCCCTACACAAAATAGGCTCGATACTAGAATAGTAACAGAATCTAGTAGGTGCCCGACGTGGCATTTAGCAGTAGGCGTGAGTGTCCAATTATTGTTTTATTTAATAGACTTGTGGGGTTTAGGGTTAGACATCTTTGGCTAGAATAGAGAACGAAATTAACTCTTGAAGCCATCTCTAGGCTTCGTTTGGAGTAATATTTTTATTCCATCATTATTCTTGTAATGTTTGGTTTCCTCATGTCTGTGAGGAGCAAAATTTCTTATTGTTGGAGTTAGGTTAAATCCTTTCTAACTCTTATGTAATAATATTTGTGCTTAATTATGTCCCGTCATACATGTTTTTCTTCTAATTTCATGCTTATACTTGTTGTGTGGATCCACAACTCGATTTTTGACTCTTAAGAATATTGAAAAATATTTTTTGAATCTATATCTGAATTAATTTTTCGGATGAAAGCTCGTGTATAAGAATATAACATTATTCATTTGTTGTCATTAAGATCCTACGTTATGCAAGATTCACCTTTATAATTGATCAAGTAATTAACAACTAGTAGATGATCCCTAAGCTCATTCGTTGAGGAATAAGGTTTGAGTAATTTCGTGGATTGACATTGATGATTTTTAGAAAATAAGATAACTTTTGTAATACATGAGAGTAAAGATTGGCGAGATCTAACCCTGACAAGTTTATCATATTATTGTTAAACAATTTTAAGCCTTCAATCGTTGATAAAACTTATATTTTATTTTTCTCAATATTCTATCAAATCTTGACTTTGTGCTTAATCTAAATTTATTATAATTGTTTAATTGTTTTATATTACACAAATTCTTTGGGAAGAACAATAATTTTATTACTTGCTACATTGCAATTGGTGCGCTTGCCATCATTACAAAATTTTGCTACCACTCCACACAACCAACTTTATAGAAAAGGTAAGATGTCAGTGTTGAGGAGTCAACCATCTGTATCAAGCTCTCTATTTTGCTAAAAAGATGGAAGTGAGCTACTTGCCTAGGTCTGTCAAGTTGTGCCGTATTCTAGAAGTGTTATCAAAGAATTCGCACACTCTTAATGTTAGGTTAAGAGCATTTAATGAATTTGAGGTGCGACCATAAGAAGATGCAACAAGAAGCACTAGTAGAAGAAGATCCTCATAACAACTCCAAAGGTTTTACAATGATTGTTTTCTTCTCAAGCTCTATATAAAGAAGATCCCGGTGAATAAGGAAGGTTGGCCAAACTCTACAATAATAATGAAAAACAAGCTCTTGCAATCTTAAGGATTGTTTGGCCTTTGTATTTTGAGAGGAAGAACATTATTCATGTTCATAGTTGTCTAGAAGAGTGCATAACCTTTGTATATGTTAAGATGTTACCCTTTTTCTAGTGAGAAATCTTGTGATCTTTTAGATCGCTTTCTTTATAAACCACTACAAAAAATCATGTATGTGGAGACATTTTTCTTTATATACAACATCGATTATAAACGTCACTTTATACATGTGCAACGTTTTCGAAAAACGCCATAGATCTGGCCGCCACAAAATATAAAATGATGCTTTTGCCCGAAACACCGCAACATGTGTCATATTATGCATTGTATAAAGCGACATTTTTTTTATGTAATTAATGTCAATTGAAATGTCGTAATTATTTTTATTGCAAACAACAATAAATGATACCTCTAAACGCCATTATGAACGTTTTAATATGACACTTATTATGGCCATATTATAATTAATGGTGAATGATAATACGTTATTTCTAAATGTTGTAATTTTAATATTAAATAAAAAAATATGCAGTATGTTATAATTATATATCCAGTAGTATTTAATAATTTATCAGATTTCATAATCATATATGTTACATACATATCCAATAGAAGAAAACTAAAATAACACAACTTTTGTAATAACAAAAGATCACATT
>Ga0099825_1003838_pt1 | contig 19905 bp, 9 predicted proteins | sample SiratroredBW_FD_76838 | JGI IMG/M metagenome (GOLD analysis project Ga0099825, IMG submission 76838) | Root nodule microbial communities of legume samples collected from California, USA - Siratro red BW | ecosystem: Host-associated > Plants > Roots > Nodule | place: USA: California | collected... | reverse complement strand
AATTGTCTAGCTAGAATCCTTGAAAAATTGAAACACTTATATCATGCCACCTAATAACTTATACCTTAAAAAATAAATACAACAATACATATATTACATTAAGAAAGTCATTTTTTTTATAAAATTTATGATAGGCATCACTATAAATTTTGACATCTCAATTAGACTTGACACTTCAAAAATCAATAATCAAATGTCATGATATGAAATATATAATAAATAGGAAAAAAAAATATAAAAAAACTATGGAAGGATTAGGCTAAACCCATGGCAATAAAAGATGACAAATACTCTCAAACCAAACTAAACAAAAAGAAACATAGGGAGATGATACTTATTATGAAAAAAAGTCTAATTTAATGATCACAAGTAAGACATCATATCATCTAAAATCTAATTTTGGAAACCTAGGGCAACCAACTTGTCAGCACAATAATTTCTCTCATGGAAGAGATATGAGAAACTTTAAAATTAATTTATTTACCTATCTTTACATTTAATTATAATCATTCTTTTATATATATATATATATATATCAATAGATCTAAAATTACACAAATAATAAACACATAATAAATGCTTTCATTAAGAGTACCGACAACCTTTGACCATAACATTGACTAAATCCTAATCCTTATTTTTGAGGCTTGGCACATGTGTACGAATATAATGGACTACTACTCAATATTTATGTGACAGTCAAGAGCATAACAACCTCAACCTTAAGCTAAGGATATCTTGGTCCATTGGAAGTATCTTACCATCAATAAGTTAGTAAAATAAAGTCACTACCTCAATTACAACACCATTACTGAACAAAACCATATTGAAAAAGATTTGTAACCATAAGATATTGAGAAGGGGAAAACTACTTTAGTATAAGTATAATGTTGAATGAAGAAAAAAATGGCTGGCATTGTAAACAATACAAAATAAGTGACGTATGATAATCAAATTGGGAATTTAAAATGTGTTAAAAATTAAGGAAATAGGAGGCATTAGGTTGGAAATAAGCTATGAAGAGTTTAAAACTGTGTTGTGAGATTTGTATGCAAATTAAAATGAACAAGTATCGTGATGGAGAAGGAAATGAGATATGCAAAGTAGAATACACGGAAAGTTGGCTTTAGGAATTTTATACACACATCTTATCTCACTAGCTTCGTTGTATTTTTCTCAATTTCCCTTGTGAGAATTTCTCACAAAAAACAAAAGAATATTTTGCTTAGGAATTGCTTGTATTCCTAAAACCATTTTACAAAACTTAAAATCTCTTCTAAAAATAAATAAATAAATGTTTAATGATTCCCCTAAATCTAGAAAGAAAAGAGACCTTTTATCCTTTACTCATCATAATTAGGTATTTTTTATGTTGTTTCTTAAAAGGAAGGAAAATAGACCAACTTAGAAATATAAATCACGGTAAACCTTTTTGTAGACTTTATTCAATTTTGTTGTAATTTTTCATCATGGGACATAACCTTCCATAAAGTGATATATTTGTAATCAAGCCTTATACTCAGTTTTATTTCGCAAGACTCAAACTGAACTTAAATTATTATATTCTTTATGATAATCTTATCGTTTAATAAATTAATTACCCTATTAAACTTTAAAAATATATTTCTAAACTGACTATTAATTTTTTAAAATAAATTCATCGAAAAAACAATCCAGTTTGCACATATAATCCAGTTTATACAAGCGATATCAAAATTTTAGAAATTTAAATATATTATATATATATATATATATATATTAATGTCAATCATAATAATAAATATTATGTTTTGCTTTTCTCTAGTAAAAATAATTGTATTTACCTTTTTTCTTTATTTAGTAACTTTTTATTATGATTGTTTTTTAATTTCATACCACTATTTTCAATGTTGGTATTTTGTTTTTATTTTTTTCTAAAAGAATCAATATAATTTCTATCGTTAAGTTCACAGTAAAAGAAAATGTATGACATTATATCTCGTGTTATTGATATAATGTTGCTATCATTAAATATTATTGATGTAATATTGTCATAATCAAATTTGACAAAAAAAAATATACTTACTATTTTTTCTTTAAAAAAGACCAGTTTGATAACGTTAAAATTAATAACACAAAATATAAAAAAGATTATTAAACTATATATATATATATATTATTACATCAATTATATTTATTACAACCTTTACTATTTATTTTTCATTTACTTTTTCTTTACCTAAATAATCTCAATTTTCATTTTTATTATTTTTATTTTTCCCTGTCTTTTCCATTCCTTCTTTAATCTAAACAACAGGTACCAGAGAACAAAACCATGGTTAAGAGAAAACCTTATGACATTAAAAAAATGGATTTCACTTTCACTTTATTTTATCTCTCTCTCTCTCTCTTTCTCTCTCTCCCATGTACCTGCCAAGTACGCTTACCTGTACCTCTAAAACTTCCCTCATCGGTCTTCATCCTCACCATTCATTCATAATCACACACACAACACACCCCTCTCTCTATAAATTCCCCCTCTTCACATCCACCTCACACCCACCACACTTTTCATTCTCCAAACACCAACTCTCATCATTCTCTTCACTTTCACCCACATCAAAAAGTTTCATTTTTTTTTTCTCTCTCTCTCTAAATCTGGCTCAGAAAGCGATGAAGCAGCTGATTCGCAAGCTCTCACGCGTCGGCGACTCCTCCCAGTACACGCTCCTCCGCTCCGACTCCCGGCGGCCGCGGCGCGCCGGCTCTCTCCGCCGGCACGTGGGGGTTCCCGTGGGGCACGTGCCGGTGTACGTGGGCGAGGAGATGGAGCGGTTCGTGGTGAACGCGGAGCTCCTGAACCACCCGGTTTTCGTGAAGCTCCTGAACCGGTCCGCGCAGGAATACGGGTACGAGCAGAAGGGTGTGCTCCGAATACCCTGCCACGTCATCGTTTTTCAGCGAGTCCTGGAAGCGCTTCGACTCGGTCCCAACTCGCTCCAAGACATCCACGACCTTCTCACCTCTTCCCAAGAATTTTCCTAGATTCATACCCTTTCTTCTTTCCAATGCTCTCTTCTTGTAAATATACGATGTCGTTTTACATCAACTGAAAAGGAGCAATTTTTCTCTTTTCTTCTTTTTTTCTTTTTCCCCCAAACTGCAGAGATCGAAGGAGATAATTCATATTTTTGTTTAATTTTCAATTTAGCTATTCTCTTATTATTTTAGAATGATACTATGAGATCGGAAGATTATGTGGTATCTGTTAATTTTTAACATCGTCGAAAATTATTATAATTAAAAATCAAAATTGTGTAAAAGAAAACTGGAAAAAATAGAAATGGGATTTAAAAAAAAATACTAGACTAGAATAATAATTAAACGTATTATTTATTATTTTCTTTTCCAAGTTTCTAAGCACTGTTCGGCGTCTGTAATTTTTGTTTTTGTTTTTGTTCTTTACGAAGAATAAAGAGAAGACACCAAAGTCAATGTACGGATGGTTTAGTTTCACTGTCCGAATTCGTGCCGTTTGGAAGAAGCCAGAGGTCTTTTTTCTTAATTAATTCAAATGAAATGAATAAGAACGTAAGAACTTTATAATAATGACCCACGCACGATGCAATAGTTACGCCTCTTGATTTTTTAGATGATTTTGATTTTTCATTAAAAGAAATTGAATTTTTGGGGAATGACTAATTTTGTATCCAAGAAGAAGAATATAAGAAGTATTTGTTAAATTCAAAATATTTGTGAGATTTTTTGTTAGATGAGTAATATGATGACTTTTAATTTAAACAAACGAACATGTAGTAATTAAACTAGAAATTATATAAGGTAATAAAGATTTTCATAACAACCATAATTAAATAAAATACTTTATATTGATTATTACAAGAGTTTGATTTTCGATGTTTATTATGTAGGAACAAAACTTATATATTTTTAGATTTTATTATGTAATTTTGAATGATTATAAAATATATGTATTTGTAATTGAGAATCATAAAAGTTAAGTTTTAAAATTTATGAAGTTTGAACGACAATGTTTTTGAAAAATGATCAGAAATATAAATTCAAACCTAAATCTAAGTAGTCATACTCATAGGTGTTAGAGAATTTGAATGTTTACGTTAAATTTATTACTCTTAAAAAAGTAATTATACATAAGACCAATACTACATGGATAATTATTTATATATACTCTGTTCAAGAATCCGTACCCATAAAATATTTCATTAGCTTATATTTTTCAAATTTGAGTCAAACTATGCCTTTTTTTTTTTTCAAAACATTATAATTTTCTTTAATAAAACTAACGTTGATTATTGATTTTTGTCTGGATGCTACTTATTTTAAAAAAAAAAAAATTTCATCAATTTTACTCGCATAGATAACGTTACTTCTTCATAATCCAAAAATAATATAAATTAAAATGAATTTAATATGTTCATTAATGTTGTTATTTTAATATCAAAATCATCTTAATTATTAAAGAGACAACACCTGTGTTTAAGGATATTCGGTGGTTTCATCACATTTGTGTTTGTCAAATGCATCTGAGATGCAAATCTTAATTTTGTGTCTCTCAAAAGAATAGTTTCGTCACTCAAAATGGTGTCCCAAATGCATCAAGGCAATGAATAGACATGATTCCCAAATTTGTCTATGTAAGGTGGCATGAGAGTAGCCCAGTCTCTTAATTGAAAAATAAAAATAATTTTCAAAAAGTTATATAAATATATAATAATATTAATTGAATTTAGAGTTTATCTACGGAACAATTTTAAAAATAGTCTTACGTTACTTGGTAGAGAAAAGTAAGAATAATTTAAATATATATTATCTCTTAATTCTTTGAAGTATATTTTAAGAATAAAACTGTGTAGAAATTTCAAATTTTAAAATAGATAATATTTTAAATGTGATAGTTGACTTTAATGATATTATCTGAATGAATTTGAAACCAAAATAATACATATTTTTATTTAAAATATAAGAAAATGTATCTAATAAAATTATAATTATAATAAATTGAATAATAAATATTTATTAATCAATCATATTTTTATATTTATTTTAAATATTGTTTAGAATATTTTAATCTAAATACATGAATTTAGATAAATTTAATTCAACGACTGAGTAATTTCTTTTTTACCTAAGACAAAAACATTAGAATAATTAAAAAGAGTAGTGTGACACAATCTAGTTTAGATATTTATATTTGTTAAAACTTGAATTTGTTAATACAAGATAATAAGATGACTTCAAAGTGTTTAGTAAATGTCACTTTTCTAAAATAATAATTGTCTTTTAAACTACACGAGTCAACAAATTTTTGTAGTATACAATGAATGTTTGTACTTGCAGAAGTGAGAACAGTTGTACAAGTTTTTTCTGACATATTTTTACTTGAGTTGTTTGTATAAAAATGTAAAAACAAAATGTTCAAACCTTAAGAAACAGTTTAAAATTGCCAAACAATCGATTAACTGCTTCAAAAACTATCAAAAATCAATTAGCCGTACTTGATGACATGACACGTGGAATTTTTAACAATCTCCGACCATTTTCAACATGCTAAGTACAGATCAATGATTCAAGAACAACTCAAATAACATTATATGCATAAATAAGTGTATCTTGCAATTTGAATAATTAAATTGTAAAAATTTTATTACATCATATCAAAATTACATGGTAGAAAGTCTTTGAACCAAAAATCTATTTGATATGTAGCATAAACAATTCATGCATACAACTTACATCAATAACTTGCTTTAAAATATCTAACACATTCATCATAGCCCTTTGTCTCGTATTTTTCATGAATGTTTCTCTAGTTAAGTCATTTAACTCCATGAAGCGGCTGCACTTCACATTCTTATAGGTGGTTTCATTCTAACACCCCTGCAATTTCAACATCTTTAGAAAACCATTAAGAGATTAACTCAACCTCCTCATTTGACAAGCGGATACAAAGTACTAATAACCTTGAGATAATAATTAATTATAGTGCTTACAATCACTCTGATGATGTGCTTTAACTACATTGAACTCAAAACTTAGCGTAATGTTAAGCATTGAGTTGAGTTTCTATCATTCATGGGCTTAAGACTCATCCCCTTTGATGTTTTATTCACCAATTCTCATGGTAATCCTTCAGTGAAAGGATCTGTCAAGTTTTGACTAGATTTCATACAGTCAATTGTAATAACCCCATTGGTTATTAATTCTCTAACACAATTGTGTCTCAATCCAAAGTAAAATGATTCAGGATCCTTTCTAGATCATGAAATTTCTCCATCATAGGCTTTTCATCAACCATTTTGAAAAATATTGAAATTTGAGACAAGAAATTTCTTACTGGTTGTATTTTCTTCATGTACTTTGTCTCCAATTTTTCTCAAAACACCTTGGTAGACTTCATGTTGTAGTAAAAGTCAAATAGTGAGTCACTCATTGCATTTAGAATATGTCTCATGCATGTGTAGTCGTCAGTTTTTCACTTCTGCCTCCTTCTTAGTTGATCTTACCTTGGTGTATTAATAACATACACCAAATGAAACGAAGTTAGTAGAAAATGAACTCATTTATGTCATCTTTGAAAGTGTCCCCATCAAAATGATCTAATTTGATGATGTTAGCAGCTATGTCCTTGATTGAAACCATCGCGCAAAATATTTCTTTAGGTTGTTAATACAAGAGGATAATGATGACTTCAAAGCATGTAATAAATGTCACTTTCCTTACGAAATATTTGACCTCTACATTCTACGAGTTAACGAAATTTCTTCAGGTTATGATGTAGTTGCCTATTTGCACTTGCAAAAGTGAAAACAATCGTACAAGTTTTTCTGACTTATTTTTTACTTGAGTTGTTTGTATAAAAATGTAAAAAAAAAAGCGTTCAAACCTTAAGAAATGGTTCAAAACTGCCAAAAAACTGTTTAACCGCTTTAGAAACTACCAAAAAAACCCAATTAACTGTATTTGATGACATGACACGTTAGACTTTTAATATTTGAAAATGTTTAATAAAATTAACGTAGAAAGTTTTTAAAACATGGTGTAACTATTTTCCTTGGCCCAAGCTTTTTCTGTTTTGTGTCAAACCTTTGTTTCCTTTTCTCTCCCTCTTCTTCTCCATCACAATTCCATGGTTGCCATTAAGAAGGCTAAGTGTTCTCCTTTTCTCATTTAAACATTTTTGAATTAGCAATTTGACATTTTTCACATTGAATTATTAGTATGGGCTAAGTTGAAAAACAATTTTCATTTAGCTACAATGACACCCTTGGATCGAGGTAAAACCTACCAGAGATCATGTGTTGTTTTATATGAGTTGAGCAAGAGATGCTTTTTCAAACTCCTAATATCTCTTCAAACACGCATTATTTGAGTTTTTTTTTTTATTGTGTATGATTGAGATCATTAATATCTGACACTATATATTTGGCTGAGATCATACTTGGGCGATGACATCTTGACAAACCACATCGAGATTAGTAAGGTCAAATGATATTGGAAAACTTCATCGAACATATGTCGGGGACCTAAAATGACAAATAAATAAAGAATGATTAAAACACTAATTAAAGGACACTAGTAAGTTTGTGTTATCAGACCAAATTGAGATTAAACCAATATTAACCTCTAAAGTCACGCTAATTAAGGCTCACCTAAACAATTCCTTAGATAGGTTGACACCACCTAGGTAAAATTTATGTTTAGACAAAAATTAAATACTCTAACTACCAAAAATTGACATGAGTGCTGAAGAATATTTTACATGTAACTACCATCCCAATCGAAATCCGAAAATATGTCACAAAGTAAGATGACAAGATTATCCCAAAAAGACTCAAGAATCATTTTGTAGAAACAAAGACACTTTCTTGGCCATACAAGATCAATTGGTATCCACCATGAACCAAGGAAGAGGAACATTGAAGAATTCATCATATTCATTGTCTGATGAAGATTATATGTCATGTAGATCACAACAAGATTTTGAGCATATTTTTTTCAAAACAAAAATTCAATTTTTTTTAAAAAGGACTAAAATGAGATCTATTTACATCAAATGAGAAAATGCCATGTCATGAATACTCTAATACACTTAGTATTGTAAAAATAAATATAATAAAATATGAAAGGAAAGGGTGCATAATTTTCAAAATGTGTTGAAAGCTTCAAAACTATAAATATTCCTTTGAAAACTAGACTATGACATAAGAAATATAATACTTGCTCATAAACATATTAAAGGTGTTTGCCCTCATCATGGTAAATCTAGATGTGAAATATAAAAAAAACAATTATCCAAAACTAATAACAAAGTATAAAAAAATTTGGATAGCAAAAACATTTATAATTCCTTTTGTGAGAACGAAAAACAAAAAAACAACAATTGAAACCAAAGTTTCAAACCATGACGGATGGACACATTCAGAAGACGAAAGGAAGTTAGAGTTGACAAAAATCTTGAAGACAAAGGCGACACTTCCAAAAATTAAGTCTAACCACTCAACAAATAAGAAAAATGATAAGAAAAATTAAATAAATACTTAAATAAAATAAAGAAAATAATAAAATATCTATGTAGAAAATAAAGAAAAAACCATCTTAAAATCATCATGAAGACTCTCATAACACAAACAAGCTAAAGTTATAAAAAGAAAATTCTAGAGAATACTTGATTATTCTCATATAAACTCCAAATCTAGGTTGACGTAGAGATAACAAATCCATGCCTCATGCATATAAGTCCAAACCGAGAAAAAAATATCACGGTTTAGAAAGAAAAAAAAAGTGATGTGTGGCTAAAATCTCATTCAAATCCTGGATAAACCTTTGGCTAGATTTCAGTGTATAGATAATGCTATTAATAATCGAATAATTATGTGACACACTCTTATAATCATATCAAAATTGAATAGAATTGCATACACGTCCTCATTTTGAGTTTTATCTGTAATTTTAAAATTTATAAATATTTTTTTTTCTAATAACTAGTAAAAACACACCGGTATTTTCTAAATCTAAAAAATTCTAAATTATTGTTAAATGTTTCAAAAACTATAAAAAGAAGTATTTAAAATATATTTAAAATTATCTTTTATGTTTCTTCCATGTAAGAAATATTAAAAAAAGTAAAAATTTGAACAAGATTAATTTAAAAAAAAGTTTATACTAAATAAAAATTTTTCATTATTATTATTGGTGAAAATTTGTGTGTCCACCTTATTGTGATAATAAAATAATATAACTAAAATTAATTAAAAATGTTATTAAAATTTATGTTGAAGTTATACGAATTTGTGTATATAAAACAATCATAAAATATGTTTTTAATTTTTTTTATAATGTTACAATTATATAATTAAAACAATTGTACTTTTTATTAAAAAATAAAAAATTATAATAAAATAGTTAAAAAATATTTTAAATTTAGTAATTATTATACAATAAAAAAATTAATATTTATGGATAATTATTTTAAACAATGAAATGAATTTTTTTTAATGAATATAAGGATGCAAATGATATAAAAGGTAAAAAAAATTATATAAAAATAGTTATAAAATTCAATCTTTATTATTATTATTATTATTATTATTATTATTATTATTATTATTGACAATAAATGTGTTTATACACATCTGTGTCTACATTTTCATTATATTCAAATAATACAACTTTTAAAAATACAAAAAATAAACGATTTTGTGAAGATAAAAATTGAGGCAGAATTATAGTTATTTTTGAGTTGATTAGACAGGTACTTTTAGATCGCGAGATTATACAATTTAAATAATAAAATTATTTTAATCAAATAAAAAGTAAAATTGCATAATTAAAAACGACACTAGATATAATGAAGAAGTTATTTTCTTATGCAATTGTATAAACTAAAATAATACAATTTCAAAAAGTATATATATAAATAAATTATTTTAATAAATAAAATTTGCGGAACTATACAATTAGTTTTCTAATTAAGGAGTTAGATAATTACTTTTGGAACTTCAAGTTTATATAATTGTTTCTTAAATTCAAGATCATATATTATTTTAAATTCAAAATCATATTAATAGTAGTTACAAAAATTTATTCTAAAATTGTTGTTATGGAAACATATTTTGAAAAGAATATTTCAGAAAGTTCGTCTGGAAAACTTAATAAATATATTTTTGGAAAGTTTATTCTAGAAATATATTTTAGAAAATTTATTCTGAAAGTCATCGATTAAATTGTATTTCCCCTTATTCAAAATCTCTTTCCAGAAAGTAAAAATAAAAATAAAAATTGTACTTACAACTCTTTAACGATGTTTTTCGTATGACAATGATGTTAATCTTTAATTAGAAACGAAAGGAAAACACCAGTCAAAGAGAAGAGGGTAACGAGAGCAAAGTGAAGGGAAGAAGAAATGCAATCACAACCGTATTGAAACAGTGCAAAACGAGGAAGAAAGGAGAAAACATATTTTTAATTATAAACCCTTAAAAGAATATATGGCATTTAACTAATGAGAGGAAAAATAGGGGTGCAGAAAGTAAAAGCATCTGAACCCTTCCCCATGTGGACCAACGTGCATGACTAGTGCCGTGAATTAATGTATGCCACGTACATGAGTTAGGTTAATCAGATTATAGATACTACAGTTCTACACTATGCATATTATATTAAAAGAAAAATATAAAATAAATAAAAATATATTTGATTATTATAAGTCAATTGAATTAGATTTAAATAATTTCACTTTGTTAATACCAGGATATAAATGTTGTTTTAAAGATTTCATCATTCTACTTGAATTATATCTCAGAAAATGCATATTTAGCATTCATGAACTAGTTTAAAAATTTCAAATGCACTATTATTTTGAGGAAAAAACTGTTATTATGATGAACAAGATCATGAATCCCTTGCTGCTAAGTTATGCTACTCTTATTTATTTCCCCCTTCTTTGGCATGAATAGTTACAACATTAAACAAAGGGAATATTGTTATTTTATTTTTGTTTCTCTTGTACATAATATACTAGGGTTTCAAAGTTCCGTAGTACTCTAGTCAGAAAGTAACTAAATTTGACATAGAGATTATTTTGGTTAAAAGATCAAACTTAAACAGTAATGGAATGGAATGTTTATGTTTGCATTAAATATTTTAATCATTTATGCCAAAGTTGTTGGTTAAACTTTGTTGTTGTGGAGTTGTATTATGACTTGATGAAAGAGTAATAAGACTCGCAAAATAATAATATTTCACATTCATGTGAAGTAGGTTTTTGGGAATAGTATGAAGTAAAATTCAAAGGTTTGTTAGGTGTTGAAAATTTTCTATGGATTTCTATACATATATGTCAAGCCATCAAACTATTGTCTAGAAATTAGAGTGTTTGGTATACAAAAACAAGGTCAAAAAGTGGCTAAGATTCTTGAGCATGAAATGTTTATTAAGAATTTCCTAATTAGCCACACTTCTAGAAAATATTTTATGGAAAAATCAAGGTTTGTTAGGATTTGAGATGGATAATGCTTAAAAAATTATTTCACAAATTCGTATTAATTACTCCAAATTCCCAAAATAAAAATCGACTTCATTTTATAAGAGAGAAAACATAAAAAAATAAAATTAATTTTCATAAGTTAAAATAAACTTAAACAAATTATTTTATTAAAATTATCTTATATTGAACAAATTAAGAAAAATAAAGAGGAAGAGAAAGCTTAGGTCTCTATTGAAACAATAAGCTGCCAAAGTAGCATGAAAATAAGAAAATTCACTACTACTATAAACTCCCTAGACAAATTGATAGTTGTCCACCAAATACAAACACGAATCGTTATTTTTATTAGGATGACCATAAAATGAGAAAATTGAAGAACTTAAGTAAACTTAAAAAAAAATATTCAATTAATTAACCCAATTATATAATTATTTAAATGACATTAATGCTTGAGTGAAACGTCCAAAATTGAACATGTAATACTTTTTTTTAACTACTTGAATATTCCGAAATGTGTGAATTATTATTAGCACAACACTTATTTTAAAATATATTTTTCCAATTCATAAGTTATAATTAAGTTTGATTTGAATAGTTCTATTTGGGAATAATTTAGTTTTTCAAAACTAAATTAACAAAAAAATTTAATTTAGTTTTCTAAGACAATTTAATTTTTTATAAAATATAGTTTAGTTTAATATTAATTTGGTTCATTTCAATTTTTTTTAATAGCTTTAATTTTTAAACAATTCTATTGTTTTCCACACTGTTTTTTTTTTTATGTAATTAGGAATATGGTTTACGAGAGTGATAATATATTTCTGACTAAATTTCTCTATGTAAGTTCTAGAACATGTATAAAGTCACCCATTTACCAATTTAGCATGATAATCTTATTTATACTCAATGATTTCTTTGACCAAGAATGTGGTTGTATAACACGAGGAATTTAAGTGTGAAATGCTATTAATTTTAATGATGTTAATAAAGTCTTGTTGAAATAAATGGTGAGAGTCACAACCAAACTTATCAAGCATGATATTGGATTTGTCTTAATTGTTCTTAATTTAAATACAATTTTTGGAAAGTGTTTAGATGAGTTTCTCTTTTTTCAAAAACTTATAGCGAGAAAAATAAGAAGGTAAAAAAGAAATTGAATTCTCTTCTGATTGAAATTAGCTTATGTATAAACTTTGTAAAAATTTTCTCACATAGTTTCTTCAAATATTCACTTTTGATTTATTATAAGTTAATTTCATTTTTTATATTGAATGATTGTATTTAGATTAAGAGTTTTAAAAGAGTAATTATTTTTCAGAACGTCTAAAAAATACCTTTTCTAATAAAAGATTTAAGAAGAATTTGAAATTGTAGATATTTATAAAATCAATTTCAATCACCTAAAATTGAATAATTTCAAATTCAATTAAAAACAGAATAAATTTGACAATTTTATGTTTTTTAATGTCTTTACTTTTTTTCTTCTCTCCTTTTCGTTCTCATTCTTCTTCTTTTATATATAATTTTTTTATTTGTCTAATTATCAATCTATTTATTTATTATATGTCTTCTTGTGTATTTATTTATTTATATGTTATCCTTTTATTAGTCTCTTTATATATTTGTCTATTTAGGTTTAGTAGGATGAGAAAACAAAGAATAACAATGTAAACTTTAGATGAAAAGGTTTTTCACTAGAAGTAGAAAGACTACTTTTGAAGCTTATATCTTAAATATTTGTTTTTTTTTTTTTATCATTTTTCCTCTCCTTTTCTTCCCTATTTTGTTCTCTTGTCTCCCATTTGTTTGTTGGTAAATAACCCTTATTTTCATGTTCTTTCTTAATGGTAAAATAGGTGATTGGACAAATTAAAATGCCCTATTCTTTTTATGTTCCTTCACTCTCCTATACTTTTTTAACTATTATAGGCAAGATTTTTAACAACAATTATAGAATACTTTTAAAAATAGTTATGGAACCGTCATTATTGAAGTTTTTGTCGTAAATTTTATAATTCAACAATGACTTTGACTATCATAATTTAAAAGCGTTTTAACAACAATTTTGCTACAAACTTGCATCGTAAGTAGACTCAATAACGAAGAAGAAAATTCATTGTAGAAAAAAGTATGTTGTGAAGCGGTGACTGTTTTAGTTAGGAACCATGATTAAAACCTAAAAAAAGATTATGGTTGAGGTGTATAATTGTCTTTAAAACCATAAAAAATGACGATGGTTATTGTTCAAACTGTCATCATAAGTGTGTTTTTTTTTTAGAAAAACTATTTTACTTTTTCATTATACACAAATTTTTATAGTACAATCCTACATTGACACAAAACTTAAGAATTCTACTGTTGTAAATAGATTAGTTAATCAGGAAGTACAAATGTATATAAAACATACTAAATTTAAACAATATTCAAAAATATTTTTAAGGAATAGATTTATATGAAACACAATCAATAACACAAGCATTGAAAAATCAAAGTTACTCATTTATGTCAAATACTCTTGTAATACTTCCTTGTTTATATCTTGCTTTACTTATAAGGAAGGACAACTTTCTATACATAACTTTTTATGGAATCTAAGGTAATATTAAGTAAAATCTAATAAAAAGATATGTGACTTGTTATCAAGCACAAAGAGATGTCATTGTTGAATATTACACTAACTAATGGTATTCTTGATGTTTGTTAAAGCAAAACAACATGAGTGTAGTTGTGTTTGATAAACGCTGAAAAGAGCATATCATATAGGTAAGTGCTAAGCGCATTATGCAAACTATCCACTCAATTTGATAGATGATTGATGATGACCAGACGATAAGTATTAACCAAGACTCTAAGCTGGCATGTATTCAAAGAATATTTTTAAAAATTAAGTCTATGATGCAAATAATTTATTAACTATCCATCACGAAAGAGATCTGCGCCAAACAAAAGCTTCATTCAAATAACTTTTGGGTTTCAAGCTAAAGTTGGAATTGTTTTGCTTTTGGCTTAGTGCACTGTTGTAGATCATCCACAAACGCAAGTACCCTTTCATTTCTACAAGGGTAAAAATGTTGTTTTACCCAAAAGGCACCACCCTTTTGTTGATAATGCTTAGAGAGAGAGAGAGAGAGAGAGAGAGAGAGAACTATAGGATAAAAATATATTAGGAAGAGAAAGCAGATGGAGAAAGGTGAGCCAACATTTAAAAGAAGATGAAGGGATCATGAGACAATGTTCATCTAAGGAGGAAGGAGAAAAGGTCAAAACCCATGTCCAAACGACACTAGCATAATAAAGTGGAGCCTGAAAAAAAAAAGAGGGTTGTTAAAAATGAATAAGACCTAAGCATCCAAGTTCAACGAAAGATATTTGTTTGGGGAAAAACTCTAAAAAAGAAGAAGAAGCTCAAGCTCAGAAGAAACTTTCAAAAAGACACACAAAATTGTAGATTTTGTCAAAGAAGATGCCTTTCAGCGCTTTAACCTAAAGTTTTTTTATGGCCTGTTGCTCTGTAATTATAAAATTTTCATGTGAAACCTTTGTTGTTTTAAGCATCATCAACAAGGGGAAGATTGTTAGAGCAAACCCCAACACCCTATGCTTTTGACTAACTGCATAAACCAACAAAGCATGAATCAATGCAGTTGTGTCTATTAGATGCTAAAGGCAAAGAGCAAATCATACAGGTGCAAGTGCTTTATTTGACAAATGATAAGTGCAACATGAAGACTATCCACTCCATGTGATAAAAGAGTGATGATGGTCATACGACAAGTACAAACAAGACTCTAAGTTGACATACAGTCAAAGAATATTCCTTAAGCTTAAGTCTATGATGCAGATAATGTCTTCAATATTAGACATCAAAAGATTTGTGCCAAACAAAAGCTTCATTCAGATATCTCTTGGGATTCAACATAAAGTTGCAATGTTCGTGTAACTATCTTGACACAAGCAATATTCAACTTTGGCTCAACTATCTATATAGTACGATATACACTTTTACCATTGTTTAGTAAAAGGTTTTGCTACTGATGAAGATAAGTATTACCAGTTATTAGAGAGGTTGCATGAAGAATAAAAGAGCAGCTAATGCTGCATAAAGCGCATTTGATGCTTCTTAATTCAAGCTTCCTAGACAATAGAAGAAGAAGAACTCTAAATGAGTTCAAAAAAGCCATATAAGAAAATGTAATGGCTACTTTCTTCTAGCCTATGTAAAGACATGCTCCGAAGAGAAGAATAAGAAGAATAACCATTATTTATCAAGTATTGAAATTTTGTTGAATTTTCTATGTGTCCTAAAAAGCTTCGTAAGAACACTATTTATGTTCATCCCAACAAACTAGTAGAGAGAGCCTAAACCTTGTATACGTTGAAGGACGTTACCCTCTCTAATGAGCGTAAAATGTGATTTTGATAAAAAGGACATTATATTTGTGAAAAAGAATACTCTACTTGAGCCAAGAATGACTTGTGAAAAAGATACTTGAGTTGAGCAAGGAGTGATTTGTGAAAGAATACTTGAAAGTGGTTAGTCAAAAATGGTTGAGAGTCAAAAAAATATTTGATCGTACTTCACATTAGTAGTTTTCTTAGTGGACATTGACTAGTAGGTTAAGAACTGGACATAGTAAGTGTTATAAGTTGAGATAGTATTAAAATAATATGTAAACTCTCTCCTTCATCTTTTTGTACGTTGCATGTTATTTACTTGTAACTAACTTAAGAAGGTGAAACAATATCCTTGGCAGATTCAGGCTGAGGGTACTTAGCTAAGTTAGAAGCCTTGGAAGGGAGAGTTGGTAAGATGTTAGGGGAGGGGGCAACAAGTGGGTTGTTTGTTTGTGGAATGCAGGTACAATACGCAAGGCAATACCGAGACAAGACCAAGCAAGGAGAAAGGATACTATGTGTGGAACACTATTCAATCTTAGAAAGGAAGGAATGTAAGGTGTATTATTATTTTGAAAGGACACACGCTCCTAGACTTAACACTAGTGGCTAAAAGCAGATAGCTAAAAATCATTTCGATGCAGCATTGCCATCCTAACGATTGTAGTTCTGCACTTGTGCTTGTAAAGTATTATTTGTTTAGTTGAGTTTGTTGTGTCTTGGGTTGTTCAGATTGTTATTAGGTATATCGTAAACTTGGCTTTTACATGTGTAGATTGTCAGTTTCTTTTGTTTTGTAATAGGGTTGGAGCACCCCTTAAGTGTTCCCTTTAATTCAATTCTTCGTAGTTCAAAAAAAAAAACTTAAGAAGGTGAAACTTTTAAAACTAAGCTTGTGAAAACATGTGTCAATTAGTCTAACCTGAGTCAAACCTATTGTTGGACTATGTAGTATCAGACAATACTTGCGAAAAATTGCAAAAAATTTTCATAACACAATTCAATCCCCCTTCTTGTGTTTTCCCGTTTTCCACAATGTTTATATATAGGCTAAAGTTCTAAAGGATAAACGTCTTTGTGAAAAGTATTAAACTTTGTGTTCTTCATTATGTGAATCAAAGACAGAGCAAGAACAAATCGAAATCTATCACAATAAATTTTCAAATTGCAAAACGAATGAAGTATCTTTAATAAAAGAAATGGGTTGTCAACACTTATTTAGAAAATCATTATCATTACAAGTTGAAAAATTATTATCAACTTACAAGAGAAAAATAACAAACTTATTCAGATTGTCCTTCATATAAATATTGATCAATTACAATTTTCTTTAAATTGAGATAGAAAATAGTTCCATCAAATTTGAAGTACCATTATTTAAAAGGTTGCTTCAATTTATAAATGAATTTTTTCAATTTACAAATCAAGTGCTCTTTACTTTCTTTTTTTTCTTTTCTAAATCTCCAAATTGATCTATCTGCACATCCTAATACAAGTCACCAATGAAGATAAGTTTTTTTAACATCTATTTTATAAAGCTCTAAATAAAATGAACCACCAAACCTTCATAGAACAAAAATAATATTTAGTAGAAATGGATGAAAAAAAAAAAATCTTTATAACAAACGTTTTTTCTCTACTTATACTACTTATCAACAATAATAAGACTATATCTCTATTTTATCTTTTAAATTTTTTTTTATCTTAAAACTCATTTACACCCATCAATTTTACAACTCATAGCAAAATAGTCACCAGATAAATTACTAAGTTTGAAAGATGAAACAAAATCACCCCACAAAAAAAAAAATCAAATTTCTTATAAAAGACATAACTAAATTTGTAATTTTTTTTCAAGACAATTCTTCAATTTCCTATTTATTTTCTAAAATTATGACAAAATTTATATTTCATATTGCATTTCTATTAGGGGAATTTCTTAGTCTTAATATTAAAAATATTCTTATTATTATAAGAGACACCTTTTACACTATGAAACTTTTTATTTTCCATAATTTAAACTTTCTTAATGAGTATGGATATCATTTCGTCAAAACAACATTATATTAAGTATTATACGAAATATCATCAAGCTATAGATAAAAGAGATTCAAACACATATGAAAATAAGAAAATATTCTACTAATTCCATATTCATAAACTTTAAGTTGTTGTACTAAATTCACCATTTTCATAAAATGCTCACCTACTCCACCACAAATAGTCTTTCTCACAAAGATAGACAGTTCCAAGCTTAAATTTCTCACCAACAACATAGACAAATTCTTTTACCTTTTCAATGTCACAAACATTATCCTTCTTCATCTTATTCTTGTGGTGTATCTCATTGTCACCAACCACACTTTGTTGGAGTGTATCACTTATCATATTTTAACTTATTAACAATATAAAATGTGTCAATATCGAAATTTTTTCTCCTATGAAAGCCTTATCCATACAAGACAAAACAATAATAGTTTTAGATAAGAATTGGTAAAGAAATATACAAGATGAAATAAAATTACAATAGAACACTTATTCAATTATAATCATGCTTAAGGATCCAAAATTACAATGCACAAGAAAATTTTCATAAAAATAAATAATTTTCTTAAAGTTAAAATTGATAAGATATTGAAAACTCTAAGACCATAATATTCAATAAATTCCACAATCATATAAATTATATTAACAAGGACAATTAGATAGATACATATAATATTAACATGATTTTCAACACAATTTTAGTAAAAAAAATTTATATTTAGTCCCACCATAGCTGAAAACTATTGAAACAAAGCGTAAACTTATTCATAATCAAGTAATGGCAATATTTAATCAAATTATGTAATCTTGGACTCAATTCAAATATATGTCAATTAGAAATATAAATGTAAAATACGTGAAGCATTTATCAAGAATCCATCTTTTTTCTCTCTCGCACCCATAGAACAACAGATTTTATCTCCAAATCAATTAGAATCGAGATTCAGCAGTGGGTATACAGGAAAAAGAAACAAGATATCAGGAAAAAATTGGAGAATCATTCTGTGCGAACCAAGAAATGAAACTTTCAACAATTTTATATAGTTATAAATGAGATTAAACCAAGTTTTGATGCCAATTGCTCAAGAGAGAGACTGTTTCTATTCTTATGTACATTTTATCAGTGAAGTATCAATGAGACTGTAGAGTAATTAGAAATAGAAATATGTATTTAAAATCGAATCTACGTCTTTCACTTCAACATATTACCACAGTAGTGTTTTATAATAATATGAATTCTAATAAACTTTAAATTAATAATCACACAATAGAAAATAATAATAATATAATTTCATATTGATTATATTTTAGCATCAAATTAATATGAATTTAAAGAAAAATAATAACCCGAGTATCATCACTACAAACAAATCGCCATTTACATACAAAAATTACACGGATAAAAATATGTATGTAAAATTTTACATATCTATTTTTATATATAAATTCAAAATTTACATGTAAAATTAATATTACATATTTTTTTTACATAAAGATTCACATTCCTATATAAAATCAATATTAAATACGAATTTGTATTTAGATTATTACATAAGAATTTTTACACATACGTAATTGCATCGAAACTTTTATATAATATTATTATTAATATTATAAAATATATTATTAACATTATTAATATTATTATCATTATTAAAATTATTATTAATATTATTATTATTATTAAAAATATTATTAATATAACAATAATATTATGAATGTTATTATTGTTAATATTAATACTAATATTAATAATAATAATATCAATATAAATATTAATAGTATTATTAATTTTAATATCATTAATATTTTAAATATCAATATTATTATTATTATAATTATAATTAATTATTATTATTATTATTATTATAAAAAAAAGTTGATCTGGTTGTAATGGTGATAATATATATATATATATATATATATATATATATATATATATATATATATTTTTTTTTTTT
>Ga0099825_1003837_pt1 | contig 19908 bp, 6 predicted proteins | sample SiratroredBW_FD_76838 | JGI IMG/M metagenome (GOLD analysis project Ga0099825, IMG submission 76838) | Root nodule microbial communities of legume samples collected from California, USA - Siratro red BW | ecosystem: Host-associated > Plants > Roots > Nodule | place: USA: California | collected... | reverse complement strand
GTATGTGAACAATTAATTGAGTTAGTGGAACTTTCTCTGCAAGTTGTGCAGAGAAGACTGGACGTAGCCCTGTGTGGTGAACCAGTATAAAATTGATTGTGTCTCTTCTTCTTGAACCCTTTTTCTTATCATCTTGATTTGTTCTTGCACTGCACATTGAATTAATTTTAGGTAATCTTGATAAAACTGGTTTAAGTCTTTTGTTGTATATTGATGTGTGCAATGTAACTTGAATTGTGTGTTGATTCTGATCATTCTACTGTAGTTGTTCTTGAAATCTTGATTAACAGACTGTTTCTTTTCAAACATTGTATTACATACAGCATTAACTGGAAATTGATTGCATTGTTGGAAAATTTAATAATCTGCAATATCACATCAGTTTTAATTCTAAACAAATCTGATCTGAAAATTGTTCTGCAATGTTAAGAATCTGAGTTGCTGCATACTTAAGAGTAGTTCATTACTGCAGTGTGATTCTTAATATTTTTACTGCAAGAATTGTGGATTTGATCCTGTGCTGACATTGAAATTAACTGATAATTGACTTTGGCTGAATTACTGGAGTACTGCAGAATTGATATCATTGTTGTGTGTTCTTGGTGAAACTGAAGAATTGAATCTGCATTTTAAATTAGTTTCACGTCTGTATTAATTACTGGTGTTAGGGAAATTTATAAGATTTACTAATATTGATTGAAACCAGTGTAGTGCTTTGTTAGGAGTTTTAAATTAGTATTTTGTAATATTGTTCTTCTCTGCTCTCATTCAGGTTTGATTTTTGTGTGTTTCTGTTTTGAGTCTATACTGGAATTAAAACAGTGTGAACCTGACCTGATTAATGTGTTGCTGTGAAATTGCAATTCAGTGTGATTGAGAATCTGTTGTGTGTTTATATCTGTCAGTATAACAAATTGATTCATTCGTGCCTTGAATCAATTTATTTCTTTACTGCACCCTATATCTTTAGCACCAAGATTCATTAAAGTTTTTCAGATTGCGAAAACTGTTTTCAAAGGTCTAAATTGGTTAAAATCTTTCAAAGTTCAATTCACCCCCTCTTCTTGAACCTTGCCTAAAACGTTTTCAAATAATTTATCAATTTTTTAAATATGTGATCTATATTTTCTTGAGTTTTAAAAGGCTATTTAAGAATCATTTAATATAATGTATTTATGACATGTTTTGTTTTGATAATGATAACATGTTATGTTGCTACAAATGAATTAATATTGATTTAATGATGTATGTAAAAGTTATTTATATCCCTATACCTTTTTAAACAATTTAGGGTAAATGATAAAAATCTCCTTCTAAAACTATCACTTTTCTTCTAAATAAAACATCATAATCTAAAAATTCATTTAATAATCAGTTTAATATCTCTAAATATACTAATAAGTCATGAGTGCTTTATCCATATAATATAATAATAATTTATAAATTCATTAATGGTTAAATAGTAATTGTTGTATGATTAAATAATGATAACAATGACAAAGTAATTATATTAGTGTTATATCACTGTAAAAAATTAGTTAATAATATTCAAACTTCAAGAATTATACAATAACATCTTAAGAAAATAATTTCAAAATAAATATGATGATTATTTTTAAATAAAAAAGTTATGTACTTACTTTGGAATTTGAATTGAATGAATAAAAAATTATATAGTTATGTATTGTACAGAATAAAATAAATAAATTTTTTAGTTAAAAATGATTTTTTTAGTTAGAAATAAAATTTTTAGTATAAAATATATTAACAGTAATTATATAAAGATATATTAACTTTTACTTATATGAAATTCAAAAATTTTATGATCTTTCCACATGTATGCATGTGCATGTATTTAGGTGAAGTTAATGGTAGTACTATGAAAACAAAATGGAAAATATAAAATGTAGTGTGAATGAGTGAGTTTAATGTCTTCTGGGCAACATGGAGAGAGCAATGATGTGATCATAAAGCAAGACCTGGTCATTATTAAACACAAAAGACAAATTTCTGTGTGAACCTGCCCTGAAGTTCAATACTATAATACTAGAATGTATAGTCTTGGTTGGTGAAGAGTTAATTATTTGAAGTTGACCGTGGGAGGCATTTGAGTTTATATACTCATATTGACTCGTCTATATTTCAAAGTATATTATTAATTAATTTATTTATTATTGTCATTTAATGTAATAATAATGAACTTATGTCACCTATAAAATAGATATTTATAATTTATAATGATAATGAAGTAAAAAAATATAAAATAAAAAGTTATTTTTAATTATAATATAAAATTATACAAGTGAAACATAGTTTAAATATTCTTATCTATTTCAAATTCTGAAAAACTTTTTGTATGATAAATATTATTTTTGTTTCGTTCGTGTTAAGTTAACACATAAATTAATCCATAAAATAATATAAAACAATGAAAAAAATATAATTGAAATTGTTACACCTTTCGTTAGAATTTTTAACAAAGTTAACAAAAATGAAATGTTGATTCTAATTTAATCAAAATCATGTCATGGGTTAATTATATTTAAATCAAAATTAATTGTCAAATATACCAAGTGATACAAGAGAACTAATTTCTCTAATATCAAATGTCAATAAGAATGAAATGACAAAATTACAAATATGGGATTATCATTTCAACATGTAAAGGAAGAGTAAGACAACATTTTAACTTCAGAAGATCATAAAAAAATTAGCTAAAAGAACAGTCGTTAGATAGTGATTCAATAAATATAATAATCTCATCTCTAGAGTAAGCAGAAAAGTCAAAACCTACTCTCCCTAATTTTTGCTCCTTCTCCTTCTCTTTATTAAACATAAATTGTGAAATAATGTAACTATGATCCATTTTGTTGTTTTTATTTGTTCTGTCTATTGTCTATTTTCATTTATGTTTATATTATTCACGATCTTATTTGATATCATGTCAAAAATATACTACCATACACACTATTTATTAAGAATTGTTTGATATTATGAAATGACTTGAAACTTTTTACTAAATCTTACCTACAAATTCATGAATCTATGTAAATTTGAACAATATTTGTAATTTAGCTTGGTCTTGGATTTTGTAAATAAAGTGTACAAAGATAAATTTATAGACTCTAATTAGTTTTTTTTTACCGTATTCTATGTTTGAAATGTTTAATATTATAGGATTGGTAGCCAATATGGAGATAGCGGTAGGGTGAAAGGACTGATTTCAAATGTTATTAGTAAAAATCAATTCATTGAGAAATCATGTTGGCAAGATGGATTAGAATAATCCCATTTATTATATGATTGATCTTGTTCTATGTGTCAAGTAATTAATTAATTCTCTATAATAGATGACATAGGATGCAAGTGCATGGTGATGAAGATGTCTTAAGGGACACTATAAATAAAGATATATACATCCGTTTTTGAAAGTGGTCACTTAGTGTTATAAACAAGAGTATATGTAAGAGAATAACTGAACTGGTAACAATATGTGGTTAGGCTCCAACATTTGAACTAAAGAAAGTAGGTGAGCAAAATCTATAGAAAGTGACATAATTTAAATGACATTTCTATATAGATGTAGTGAAAGTGGTGGGAAATTTGATAGGACATGTAAATGTTTCATAGGTGTTGTTGCATTTATTGTCAGATAGCAAAGTGTAAAAGAGTGTAGCAAGATAGATATTATAGGCGTAAGACTCATTAACTTTTAGAGGTTGGGAGAATCCTAATCAACTTAATGGAATATGTTACCAAATTCTCTCTGAAAGGATAAAAACTTGTGCAAACCATAAAAGCCATGGAAGTGAGTTTCATTTGGCCAAGTGTAGAGTAAGTGAAAAGAAACAAGAATATAAAAAGTGAAAAGAAACAGGGATACAATAAGAAATAAAAACTAAAATGGATTGAAGGCGGGAAAAGGGAAGAACACACCACTTTGAGAGAAGAACTTTACAAATAAGTGCAAGAAGAACCATCACTTAAAAAAACTTCTTAAGATAAGAATTCAAGAACAAGAGAAGAGATATACTCGCAAATTCTCTCAAAACACATTCAAAAACACTTTCTAATTCATTCAACTTGTGTAATGTACATTCAACTTGTGTAATGTACAAAGAATGACACTCATTTTATAGGCTTCAATCTCAGCCAAGGAGGAGTTTGAAAAGAAAAAAAGTTAATTTGTTAATCAAAATTTAACCATGTTTAACTAAGCTAATCCCTTGAAATTAGGAAATGTATATGTTATTTCATAAAAATTAGAGAGATGCAAGATTACAAGTGAAGACAAGGAGTGTAAGCACATGCGAGGAGTTTCAAAGGTCATGGAACTCTCTCTCAAGTTATAATCCTCAAGTGCTCTATTACAATAAAGAATATTAAAATTAAATTGGTGACTAAATGTATTAATCATATTTTTAAAAATATTAATTTGTGATATAAAAAAATAGATCACATTTAAATTTTTTAAATAATCTGTAGTTTTAAAATAATAAATTACATTTTAATTTATTTTAAAATATTTTTTATGATTTAATTTTAGAGAGTGTGAACAAATGTAACTATGACATATAAATGTAAACATAATCATTTAAATAATGATAATTACTATGACATATAAATGTAAATATAACCATTTAAAAACTATGGTGTGAGCAAATGATAATTACTAAAACGCGTTTTCTAAAATTATGATCAAAATAGAGTTACTAAATATTGTGAAAATAGATGGTTTATTATAACAATTTGAGGTATAATCTTAGAAAAAAATGGTTGTTTAAAGTGAATCCATTAGAGGCTCTAATTCCTTGCTTCTGAAGCACATAATGGGTGGAAGTTGAATCACCAATGGTAATTAGCATGCATGTGAAGCAAGTTATTCTTAATCCATCTCCAATATCAAAGCATATATACATCACATGCAAGGTGGCACTCAATCCACACTAACGTATCTTTGTCCCATCTCACAACGTTGCATTTATATACATACCGTCCCATAACGTTATTCACCATTCTGTGTTCCACTCAAACCTTTGCAAACAGTAGTTGTTGGAAAAGATGGCGGATTGGGGTCCAGTGTTTGTGTCGTTTGTGCTCTTCGTGCTGTTAACTCCAGGGTTGCTGTTTCAGGTGCCTGGGAGGGGAAGGTGCGTCGAGTTTGGCAACTTTCAGACAAGTGGTGCTTCCGTACTCATTCACTCCCTCCTCTACTTTGGCTTCATATGTGTCTTTTTGCTCGCTGTTAAGATCCACTTGTACCTCGGCTAGTTCATTCTGCACCTTAATCACTGTACCATTTTTGATGGGGTATTCAGATTGTTCAGTTCAGTCATGTTTCTGTTCTTTATTTCATGTGGCTCTATTTTTCACTTTTTTTTTCGTTCTTGATACCTAATTTGATCGGTTGTTGTGCCTGTATTCATTTTTCTTCTTGATGAATGCTAGTATTTGATTTTATTCAATTTTGTGGATCAAACTTGTTAAAATTTGTACGCGTTTCCTGTGACAGAAAATTGTTTTTATGATTGGAAAATAAATAGAAACCAAATAAATGAAGAAAAAGAGCAGCAAACTAATGCTTTCTAACAAAAACAGTTCCTATATAAGGAAGTAAAATTTAGGCAAGAAGCATACTGCATGCAGGTATTAGACTCCGACGAACCGTTGTTGGCCAAATTATCTGCAACAAAAGTTAGCCTCACGAAAAGTATGATGATAAGTGAGAGCACAGTGCCTAGTTGAGAATGCTTAAATAATCACATTGAATATGGAGATTTTTTTACAACAATTACGGAAAGGGAAAAAAATTGATTTGTTTACCATATTAGGGTAATTTTCTTACACATAGAAATGGGTAAAAAAAATTATTATGTAAATGATAAATCGTTAAGTAAGAGAGAACTTTGAAATAAAGAAGTTGTATCTCATATCATATATAATTTCATGTTTGCAAATTTTTTAAATGTGATGAAATCGTGTCACATTCAACTTTTATATATATATATTAAATTTTTCTTTCAAAAGTCATATCATGTTAATAAATTGTATGAGCTGACATAATTTCGGTATAACATATTTTATTTTCAAGATTTTTTACATCTACCAGTGAATTATATACGATTAAAATAAAATTTCATCCAACTTAAGTCGTGTTACAAGATGTGACTATATATATATATATATATATATATATATAATTTTTTCAAAATTCGTATCAAGGTTGCAGTTGCCACGTTTTCAAATTTCAGTACAAAAATAAAGAACTAAATTTATTATAATATATTTTCCCAATTCAAATTTATGATAAAAATACAGAACAAAGGTAAATTATAATTTATTTCTCCAATATTAATTACTTAAAATTACCTAGAATATTTTTCATTTCATTCTCTTTTTATTTTTATTATCCTTTCCAAATTTCAATTCACCAATTATAATAACAATAAATTTTCTACATAATGATTTCCCGTTTTTTTTTTTCATTTTATATTTGTTACTGTATTCACCCTCAAAATTCTGTCCGAGGAGCTAAAAATTCAAGAAGAGTTTTAGTCACCTCCCTACGGACCAAAGTCTCACTACCTACACCAAAACGTTCTTCTTCCAGAATTAAGATTCAGACGGGTCCAGTTGGGGAAAGTTTTTCCCTTTCCGTGCTACTGCGGAAAAAATTTGAACATGGAAGCGTGAGGATCCAAGGAACTCTCTTTTGTTGTAAATTAAATTTCAGTGAGCGAATCTGATTCACAAATTAAAGTTTAAATTCCTTTATCCCAAGCCAATTTTTGAAAATTGCTAACAATTGAAAACCGCTGATCTAATTAGCGTACTTTTTCGTGATGTTCCTGTTCCAGGTCCCCAAAGCCAATAAAGTATAATTGGATATGGTAATTTTAATTTATGGAAAATGTTCGTCATAAATATACAGGACATCCTTTTAAATATTTTTATTAATGAAAGTTTCATATAAACCTTATTTTCACCTTTTATATATATATATATATATATATATATATATATATATATATATATATATATATATATATATATGTGTGTGTGTTTTTTTTTAACAGTAATATTAGTACATATTATTCATAATAAAAACTCACATCATTATTAAAGACCTTAAATGTACCTAGACAATATATATATATATAACCTAAAGAAATTAGACAGTTATTTCTTATTAAAAAGATACCTTCTCTACTTTGGTTACACATATGATCCCCACTCATACCTGATTTAGTTACATTTTGCACTTGGCATACAAAATAGAGCTTTACTGTGAACTGAAATACGTCCAAATATAAACTAAAAGGCAGATACAACATCACATTTTGTAGAACTTCCACAAGCATTGTTCAAAAGTTGCAAGAAAACCGTCTCCTATTGAAGATGTTCCCGCTTACATTCTGAAGTGTTTTAGACATCGTGATGACAAGATGATAATCTAAAGTGGTCGTCCTCACCATCGACTGGAACAAGCTATATATCCCCACCAGTAATAGGAGTTGCTGACCTTGACACCGATCACTTATGTTCTGAGTCAAGTTTATTGCATTTAGGCTTGTGACATCGACAAGTTTAACTTTCAATCGAGAATTCCATTATTAACTTTACGTAGTTGTTTTTAGGTAATTAGATGTGAGTCTAGACATTTAGTAGAAATAAAAAAGTTAAACAATATATTAAAAAAAATTTAAAAATTACATGTTTCAAAGTTTTAGATTGAAAATGATATGATTGTCTTGCATGATCCGACTCTTGTACGATTTTTCTATTGTTTTTTCTTTCAAACTTTTTAACAAGTAATAATTTATAATAGTGATAGGCTGAAACGAATATTCAATATATTGAAAGTTTTACTGACAGACAGATCCCACCAGCCACCACTCATCTCTGCCTATGCTGCAATTCAGATTTGCATTCTGAAATCAACTTTATGGAACATAATTCCTAGCCCACATTTTGCAGCTACTCTGGTCATTGCCTTGATGCATCCTGAGCTGGCAATCCAGAGGTTGTGTGTGTTCTGCATCTGCATAGATTTGGACTACATGGTATATTTCATCATACCTTCGAGTTCATGCATATTTTTAGATTCAAGTAGCTTAAGTAAAGGTAGATTTTGAGTATTTATTAGTTATCTATGTTCACACTTTTATTTGTGTTGATGTGAGGATCTCCTGTGTCAGGTTTGCATCGTTAATTCCAAATTGTTCATACTATTGTCATTCCACATAATCTTCCACCACGTAATCTTCCATATCTTATTTCCTTTGTGGGTTAGGTCCAAAGATTAAAGTGCTGAAAGTGATGCAGAGGTTGATTTTGAAGGACAGTGCTAACCTCCACCCATTTGTAGCACTTTTACCATATATGAAATGTAATATTACAGCTAAAAAACAAGTGGTTGGTCGATTCCACTCCATTTCCACACATAACACACAAGATGTGCCTTGTTGAGATTCCCTTCTGATATAAATTATCCCTGGTAGCTACCATGTTCAATATGATCCTCCATGAAAAATGTTGAGCAGTTGAAAGTGTTATAGTCTTCCAGAATGATTAATAGAATTCTTCCCCTTTCCATGATCTCTAGTTTTGTAGTTTTATATAGACTGATTTGACTATGTATGATTTTAGTTCATCGTCACCCCTTAACCACTCATCCTCCCTTTCTTTGAGTCTCATGAGGATAAGTTCATTTTAGAAGGTTGTCAATTGAGATCTCTTCCATTCAAAACAATCTCTTCTTCACTCTAGGTTTCAATCCAACGGCTATCAGTACATCTTCCAAGGTTAAACATCTTACCTTTTGAGATAATGCTTTGAAGAGCTATATTGACCTTAGCATGAGTTATAACTTGATAAATATTTATCTTACTATAACCAATTTTTTATTGTTAAGAACTTCCCATGTAATCCTAGAAAACATTCGTTAATGTAAGTATGATGCTTGTAATCCACCTGTTATTATGTTAATTATTATTTGAACTGAAATTAAAAGTGCTTACTATGTTGATTTAACTAATAATCAAAATAGAAAGTAACCTGTTATGTCAATTAAAATTATAAGGGATAAATAAGTTCTTTTATGCTGAAAAAAAAAAAATTCTCCTTTTTTACTTTGAAGGTCAATGCTCTTACTTTTTTTTTTTACTTTTATTTTCTATTTTATCTAGCCTATATTATGTTATTTTGGAAGATTCACTGTAGAACACCAAGTTTGAAGTGATTAAATTCAATTTCAAATATCTTAAACAGTGAACACAGTCAATACATGTAAAGAGAATATATATACAACACGATTTGAAGAAGAAAATTGGAAGAAACACTTATTTCTTGAAGACTATAGTTCTAGATATCAAATGATGCAATTCCTATATAAAAATGCATGCACCAAGTGCTTGTGTTCTTCTTTTGATGTTGATTTTTGATTTCCATGAAAAAGAGCACCGGTATTAGATTGATGTTGCAGTGTTTGGACGTGATTGAGATGATGTTTGGAGTGAAATTAACATGAGGTTAGGTCAATATACTTAGAAGAAAGCAAAAGAAGAGTTTTGAAGAAAATTACTCTTAAAAGATCTCAAGAACAAGTAGATTGGCCAAATTTGAGCAGCAATTAAATACTAATTCATAAACTGAATTTTCAATTACAAGAGTCACCTGCTTATAAGAAAAATTATGAGCCCTAACTATTCACTTACCCTAACCCTAACTTGCAAGACAATATTTTAAGAAACTCTCCAATGAAGTGATGACAGATGACAAGCTAGGAGTGAAGATAATCCTCTCCATAGATAGTATGACAAGCATGACAAGAATGTGCCATATGGCAAGGAGGCATGAGAAGCACGTGCCAGCTAGTCCTAAGTAACTCCATGAGGTACCACTTTCTCTCTCTTAGGGTTAGGGTTTGTGTTTTACAAACATTGTTTAAATATAAGGCCCAAAATGAAACACCTACACTACCTTGGCTCAAAATATAAGGCCCGAAATTTTATTTTACTTGGCCCAAAATTCAAGACTTAAAATAAATTCTACACTATTCTTTATAATTTATTTTTTTACAAAATAGAGGTCTTATTTTCTTGATATTCCAAACTCTAGAATGATATTCCTCTAAGTTAAACTTAAAGTCAAAAGTTTGTTTAGAGATCCGAACAAGTCCGATTAGACCCAAACTCTTGATGCTAAGACTCTAATTCACTGACATCTTTATTCTTATATTGACAGATTTGCATGCAATTCTGTTTATCATTAGAGAGTAAAAAAGTAATATATAATTTAAGTCCCTTTTCAAAGATATTTTTTTACAGTGAAAATTAGAAGATTAAAAGGTTCATGAAGTTACATTATAATAACAAAGAACTATTCATTTAATATGTTACCACTAAAGTTTCTTTAAACCAACAATATTTGTTCATTGGACATTTTTAAAATTTTTCCCTCATCATGTGAGACCCTATGACTCCCTATGACTGAATCATGCTCTGTATAGTTATTTTAGGTTGTATAAAGCTCTATGTAACTTGTATATAACCTTAATTATGTTATATACTTATCAATTTCAACGAGCCCATTCAATTCTGTCTTAAAAAATCATTTACTCTAATTATTTTTCTGTAGTTGGTATGAACTATCATAGGTATTTTCTATTCGAAGAAAATGTAATCCATCCTTAAATTTAGTAAATAAATACTTAAAAGGTAAAGAACAAAGAGGTTACATTACATTTCAGTTACTCTTTAGTAAAAAAATAAATGAAATCACTTTTTATTTCACGCGTACGATAAATTTAAATTCACACGTTAAAACCAAAAAAGGGTGGTTAATTTAGGTAATGGAATATGTATATATAAATTTCAATATACAAAATTTCATAATTTATTTCTCTTAAAATACCATGGAATATAAATCATATATGTACAGATAAAAAAGTTTCCCTATGACAACCATTCCTACCGTGTATGGATGTTGCAAGCTTGAAAATAAATGAAGTCAAATTAATTATCTTTTCGTCATTTTCAACAATTAAAAAAAATCTCCAAATAACAATAAATAACGTTGTACTAAAACATAATCGGATGAAAAAACAACAAATTTGATACTGTATTTGAAGGAACAGGAGAGATGTGACAGACACAGGTGATTGAAAAGCAAAAAAGTGCCTTAAAGAACGAAGAGATGAAAAAAAAAGACGATAGAATTAGAGTGTGAAGAATGGTAATGGTATAAAAAGAATAGGTGAAGAAAACTTGTCCCTAACGAAAAGTAACGCGAGATTCAAGATGCGCTTACAAGTTATGCTCTAAGATTGCATCAACCTACAAGGAAGTTGGTTTTGTTTTCAATTATACCTTGCTTCCTTGCTTCAATTTGCTGAATCAAATTTGCCTCACACCCAGATCAGAATCATTCTCCAGTTTCCTATTTAACAAGCCTAGCTTACGAATGAACATAGGTGCATTGAGTTCATTGAGAAGTGAGTTGAAGAAACCTATCTAAAAGTAGTTGGTAGATTTGTTGTGATGGCAGCAGATTGGGGTCCAGTGGTGATATCAGTGGTGCTGTTTGTGCTGTTAAGTCCAGGGCTATTGTTTCAGCTACCAGCCAAGGGCAAAGTGGTGGCTTTTGGGAGCATGCAAACTAGTGGCCTATCCATCTTAGTCCACACCATCATCTTCTTTGGACTCATCACCATCTTTCTACTTGCCATTGGTGTCCACATCTACTCTGGATAATCAGTCATCCCACTATATGTTGTTTTGTTTTTCTCTATGATTCGTGTTTTCCTGTTCTTTTACTCTGCTTTAAATTATTTTGTGTTGATGTAACTCTTAAGATGTGATCAAGGATTCATGGCTTAATTTCTTCTTTCATTTTATCTTCAGCTATGTGCTTTTTCCTACTCGTTTATGTACGACAAATATTTGAATCTTCATAGTTTCGGAAACATCTTAATTTCCACGTGTCTTTTGTCACTATAGATCAAAACCACGGTGAAATGTTACTTAATTTTTAAGTAAATATTTACATATTTGCTCACCGCTAAAAATTGAGTATGAGTTGAAATGATTTTAGGTAGTTTTATATTAAATTGATTTTTTTTATTAAACTTATTTTTAAAATAAAAACATCTAAACGTAAATCACTTCACCTCAAAATTAATTATATCCGAAACAATTTTACGAAATTATTATTATTTTTTTCAAAAAAACACTTCTTTAAATACCCATTAAGTACAAGAGGTCTAATTCAATTACTAGACGATTGTGTATGAAACATTGTAATTTTCCGAAGTTTGACTCTTTTATTATTATTTTTTTAATGAAAGAAAAATACAGTGTCTCTGCACCCTATATTTCTGTGTAAGATGCTGAGGTATGCAAAAGTTAAAGAATTAAGAACAATATTGGATTAGATTTAGGATGTAATCTTACCTATGCAGGATCAATTCTATAACCTAAATTTAACCAATTTGGGGTGTTTCTTTTTGCGGTCTTGATTTGGATTAAAAATTACGCATTTAACGTGAAAAATTAATTTAAATTTTAATATTTATATAGTATTTATTTTATGAATTATTTTTCAAAAATATATTAATGTAAAAGAATTTATTCTATTGAATTATAAAAAAAATTTAGAAATGTTTTACTTAGTATTTTGTCCCTAATAATCGTATGAGTCAAATTTTGGGAAAGTTGAAGGAACAATATTGGGTAAAAAGTTATAGATCTCTGTTGTTTGATGCACACATGAAGTTGAAGTGATTGATTAAAACCATCTACCCCTGGCTTTAAAACCTTTCTTATTTATATAAAGAAATCTGAGTTAGTGATTAATGATGGTGGGGTAATTTATTATTTAGAAAGATGGATTAAATTGATTTGGAAGGATTTTATGTGTTCGGTGGAGATGGTTAAGATGATCTATAAAATATAATTTAAATTAAAAGATTACCTGTGAGATAAGAAGAAAAATTGTTCCTTCAATTTTTTTATGCAGTTATAGGGAAAGTTTCCTTTTGTAACTCTTAAGAGAAGCCAAAACTACAATTTATAGTGTGACCTAATACCGCACTTTTCTTATCCCATATTGTTTAAAATTATGATTGTCTATTGTATCATAATTTATTTTCCTGCATTTTATTTTTTTACTCAATCAAACAAATATAATATTTTGGGTTTTGTATTACGTAAATGGGTGCAATTTTATTTGAATTTATTAATAAAAGAAGTTTTTTTTTAAAAAATAGATAAATTGTATTTGAAAATAATTTGTTAATATAACGTCATTAATAATTGATAGTGTTTTCTTTTAACCTTTTGCACTAATCTATAATTAAAGTTTATATTTTATGAAACAGACAATTAGGTTAAATTTGAAATGATCTTATATTAGAGGTTTAGAGGTTTGATGACAAAAGCAAAAGTTTAATAATTTATTAAAAGATCATTTGATGTTGATTTTAGTTTACATCTTCAATGAATTCTTTTGCTAGACAAAGATAATAAACATCCAAATAATACACATATATGTATATTTAAAAGGTACAATGTTGTGTATATTCTGATCTTAAAAAATGTATGCTTTGTTATTAAGCACACAATTTTTTCCTTCTAGGAACATTTGCATCCCACACAATTTATTTTGCTAAACATCAATTATCTTTCGATTAATGTATAATCATGTTTAAGCTCATATGTTTTCATATTTAGTCAAAATCATAGAGTGTTAAATTTTTTTCTTAACAAAATTCATTAATAATATTGTGAAATCAAATCAAAAGTTAATGAGAGGCCACAATGAACTTTTCTTAAACCTTAATAGATATAGAAGGTTGGTGAAAAAACTCATTTATCTCATTATAATAAAATGTAATCTTTTTCATCTAATGAGAGTTCTGAGTCAATTTACATCTAATGAAAAGTTCTGAGTCAATTTACATAGAATTCCTCACATTAGTTCCTAGAATATTGTAATTTGTATTCTTAGATATGTAAAAAGAAACCCATGACAAAAGTTATTGTATAAAAGGAAGAAAAATACTTAAGTCTTATGATATTGTGATACATATTGAATTGGTTGTCCCATTAACAAGACCACAAAATATTATATATTCCTTTACATACTCTTACAACTTAAAAAAAAAAAAAAACAAAACATTGTTATTTGATTCAATATAGAAGTTGAATATAAATCTATAATCCTAATTACATGTAAATTTGTATAGATTAAACAATTTTTTCAAGAGTTAAAACTTTTTAGAGATGAGGAGATAAAATTATATTGTGAAAATTGAAAAGCCTGTATGTACTACCTCTAACATGATATTTCACAAAAGAACTAAACATACATAGAGTAATTATAATTTTATTAAAAAGAAAAATAAAGAGAAATTGTTGTCAAAGAAAAGTAATTATACTTTTATTAAAAAGAAATTAAAGAGAAATTGTTGTCATAGAATCTTATTAATGAGTTAGTCGGCTATACGACCAACTTGCTGACTTTCTTAAAAGAATTAACCTTTAGTTGTTTATATGTTTCCAACAAACTATCGATACGCTCCAATCTAAATCTCTTAAAAGAATTAACCTTTAGTTGATATGTTTCCAACAAACTATCTATATGCTCCAATTTGAAAAGAATACTACAATATAAATGTTATTTTATTATTTTTTTTTCATGTATTCGAGGATTTAAAAATACTTTCTCGTTTTGTAAATACAAACAAACACTCACATATTTATATATATATATAAATTGAATTCACTTTATTTGTATACTCAAATTTCGAACTCCAATTCAATGACTCCATTCTCAATTTAATATGTATAAAAATTTGTTAATAAGACAACCTCCGTCTCATGAGTCATCATATCACACTTTCCCTTTGATTTTACAGTACATATACGATGTTTGGAAATGGAAAAAAAAAAAAAAATCAGAAGCCTCTACTTCAAAATTTACAAAAGTGAAAATAAAGAAATAAAATAATCGACAATAATAGACAGTAGCTGGAAGAAAATCCTTGTTGATTCTTCAGAACTTGGCCATTTGTAATAAACGGAGAAGCCATATCCACAAAGTTTAGTAGTTTTCACAAAAAGCCTGCATCCAAAACTCCTGCTTCTGGTGAGAGAAGTTCGGTAATCTTCGTTGTCTATAGGCTGCGCGATCGGGCAGGCTCAAATAACCAGGATCGCACTAGTCCACTCACATAAGCTTCCACTCTGAAACAACAAAAATTGTAATGAAGCCCTTAGGTTAGTGAACCAACCAAAATGTGTGATACGATCAAAGAGATAAGCTTCGCTGTTAAGTCAAAATAAACAACAAAAATGGTGAATTCCATACAATTACTAATTTACAAGATAGTGTAGTTTAATATGTATTAATTATGTATCATAACCAAGCAACGGTAGAATTTGCCTCCCTGGCCAGAAAAAGGAAGAATTTGCTAACTTATCCAGCATCAAGCAACATTTTCAGTCATTTACTAACAACAATGTCCAAAACCATTGAGTAATAGCAAATTAAGATTCTACATGATACTGAATTGCAGCCTATCTATCTGTGATATGGCTATTGCCAATTCCCCAAGAGCTGTGGTGATTATAAGGAACTCATTAAGTAAAGTAGAAATATCCTATAGCTTGTATCCTAAATATTTAACAAAATGGGCCATTCAGGCACAGGTGTAACTTCTAAGACTAAACTGACGAAAGCTCAAATAAGCCAGATGTGAGAAAACAAAGACCAAACCAGAACAAAAGAATCCATATCAGGAAAATATATTAAGAACAACTTCCTTGATAGCTTTTAAACTACATTGGCCCAAAATTGCTGCAACTCTAAATGCATACAGAGCAGGTAGATGTACAGGAAACCTAACAAACAAATATAAGCTTGTGAAGAGATGTGCTGGGCATGAGAAGTTTATTAATTAACGAGCTTGTGAAGAGTTCGCAATGCCCTTTTCTATGCATATATTCAATTCACTTATGGTTCTTATAAAAGGTAATGTTTTACGCTTGTTTCAATTTTTAGGAAAATGATTTTTTTTTCTTTTCAAAAATTTCTTTCCACAATATTAAAAAAATAATTTCCTCAGGAAAGTCAATCAAACCCGCAATCCTTCAAAACACTAAACCAAATAGTTAACCTGCCAAAATTAACCTAGTAATAGGAGTTTGAGTAGTTTATGCAAGGTTTTAGGTTTAAATTAAACCTAATAGGCAGAGGAAAATTTATCAAACTGATGCAATTTTTTTTCTTCTGAAAATACCGGTATGGGCACACTTTAAAACATTTACATGGGTAAGTAGTTTATATTTGAAATTGTACAGAAGTTGTGGATGGGAACCACAAGTTTGGTGTTATTGGCAAAGTCTTGTTCAATGTACAAGACTGCGATTAGTTTAAACTTCTGTTAATCCCATAAAAGTCGTATAAGAGTCGATTTTCGTTTTTTCTTTTGGCTTTAAACTAAAGACATACATGGGTGGGTGACACGAGTTCCCTTTTTTTAACGCATGAGTCGTGCATACTAGCTGTTTCCTTTTTTTTTTTTTTAAGCACAAGTCGTGCGTCCTAGTTGTTTCTTTGTTTTGTTAAAGGAGAAGTCGTGCATCTTAAGTGCAACTTTTTTTTTTTATGTCTATTTTAATTAATTGCAAGACTAGCATCTAACACCCCGAACTTTCGTGCACCGAATGCTTGTCCGAATAGCGTCTCAACCGAACTCCCCATGCCCAACTGGGGTTAGTTGTTTCTAAAATCATTTTTATTTAAAATCTTCACACTCTCTGTCAATAACAACATTACTCTATCAATTTCATTCTTTTACAATTCCCCATTTCATGCTCGAGAATCCTCACATAAAACTTTTTTCTCTTGCAAAAAAACGTGGTGTTTCCTTCCTACCACACACGTGCTACGTTTTTGTAACAAAGTGTATTCATAAGTAAAAGTTTCTAAACCAAGTTCATCTTGTATTTTTAAATTATCTAGTAATAAAATTTTCTAAAACAAGTTCATCTCATATTTTAGAAAGTAAAGCTATATATTAATCAATTCAAATTTAATTTATGGAAAATTCAAGAAAAAAAATGAAGAGTTACAAGTGGAACCTGTATCATATTTGATCTGGTTCAAAGATTTTCTGCTTTAAGCCGCGACCTAAATGAGTGTAAACATTCAGGTCCCTATATTACTTCTCTATTTATACGTTTTCTCTCAAGTCTCAAATCTCGAGTCAATTGTCAGTTAGATACTAAATATCAGAAAAATTTGATTTTGATATTGTCAATTACTATAATTTCAGATTTCATTACCAATCTTATGAAAATATTGAGACACATTTATCGTTTAGTAGGCGACTAAAATTCTCGCCGACATCCGACTTTGTATATCACTCAACGGGACTTCTTTACTAGTATATATAATTTCAAAGGTTATTTTCGCAATCCTGACACTTTTAAGATACCAAAATTTAAAATTAATAACTATGTCATCTAAAAGCAATCAACAATCAATAACCCCTCGTGTGAGGGACGTTATATAAGGATAATCTTAAATGGGCTCATCCATATGGCAAACCTTAACGCATCTCCGGTAAGGCAACACTTTTACATGTCATTTTATGTGTTTCGCTAAATAACCCTTGAGTTTGTGACAGTTCAATATTTGCTCCAAAATGAATCTCACGTTGGGTGGGAGGAAGTTTAGCATGGTGACTATTCATGATGGGAAGCTCCTAGTGGTGGCATCCGATGTATGTATCAAAGTTGACTCGTCCAAATCACAAATATGAGTTTTAATCTTGCAATCAAACTTCCAGTAACCCACTCCATTTGTCGCCACCGCTGTCGCTTCCGCCGAATCAAACTTAGGGATGATTCTCTTCATCGAGGAGCACCATAAGGGCACTAAGGAAGAAGGGGAGCCTGAACTCCTCCCACAATGTAGCCCACACACGGTGGAGGAAATGAAGGGTGTCATCAGAGACAATTCTCTCAAGTTCCCCACCGTGCTTGGAGTTTGAGCGAGGAGTTTCCTCCATTCATTGCATAAATCTATTAAGAGCAATTTCGTCTACATCGAACCTTCACCATCTCAGATTTGAGGAACAGCCATGGCTAGGAAATACATAATGAAGGGAGCCTCTCGAGGTAATATTGAGAACTAAGGTTTAGGTGTCAGGTAATAGAACGTCGTCCTTTTAAGTTATGGGTGATGAGCAAGTCAATAAATGCATATGATGAGATACAAGACAAAAATTTTTATTGCTAGACACATGAGAGATGTAATTATGGAAGTTGGGTCATATAATGTGATACAAAACATAACAGATAATGCAGCTGTATGTAAGGTTGCAGCTGTATGTAAGATCACGGGTATGCTTACAGAATTAGAATTTCTTTTAATTTATTGGACTCCTTGTGTAGTTCACATCTTGAATCTTGTATTAAAAAATATTTGTGCAGCAAAAAGTACGGAAAAAAATAGTGTTGTTTATGATCAACGTTTTTGGATCTCACAAATTACTAATGATATTACATTTATTAAAAATTTTATTATTGGACATTATATGAGAATATCAATGTTCAATAGGTTCAACTCATTAAAGTTACTTTCTGTGGCTCAAACAAGATTTGCTTCAACTATAGTCATGCTAAAAAGGTTTAAAAGTTTGAAAAAAAGACTTCAAAAGATGGTGGTTATTAGTGATGAATGGTCCTCTTACAAAGAAGATGATGTGGTTAAGGCACAATCAGTGAAAGAATTTTTGTTGGATGAAGGTTGATTACATATTACTGCCCCTATTTATGATGTTTTTAGAAAAAACAGATACACATATGGCTACTCTTCACTTAGTATATGAAATGTGAGATTCAATTATTGAAAAATTAGAAAGGTCATATTTGAACATAAAGGAAAGACAAAAGTTGAACATTTATCATTTCTCGAGTCGAGGTAGTAAACTCAATATTAATTGATCGTTGGACCAAGAGTAGCATATCTCTTCATTATCTTGCTCATTTTCTAAATCCAAAGTAATGTTAATTTATTTTATGATTATTTTTGTTGTGTTTATCTTATTTATAACATTATAAATTTATAATATTATGTTAATTTATTTATTTTTATATTTATAATGTTGTAGATATTATAGTGATGAAGGATTAAGTGAAGATTCACAAAGACTTGCTTCACATCATGATGGCGAACTTACTCATGAGAGGAAGAAATGTTTTATGAGGTACTTTGATGATCCAGATGTAAGGAGACAAGTCAATATAGAATTTGCAAATATTTCAAATGAAGGTGAAGAATTTCACGATGTTGACTCTTTAAGAGGTAGAGGTAAAATAGATGCAAAAATATGGTGGACTGTTCATGGAGCTCGTGCACCAATACTTCAAAAAAAATAGCTCTTAAGCTACTTGGACAACCATGTTCCTCTTTTTGTTACGAATTTCGAACTGAACGCAACACCCGTTTTCCAAATCCAAAACAAAAAAGGGCTCGTTGGGAAGAAAGATGGAGTGCGGCCTGTAGAGCACATGTAATGCACAGTGGGTTGCTCACGCAGTGGATCTCTCTCTAGATATCTAGAGAGATGTGAAAGTCATAGCCTTAGCATTCCAAGTTTTCCAGGCTGCCCATTCTCTTTGTATGTCTCTTTGTATGAAATGTTGTAGGGAAAGTCGTCCAGTAGTACATCCGTAAACCTTCCATGTATTGCAGTCATTCGTCAAGGAATGTGTCCTAGCCCCCATGGGAACTCCCTTCAGGGGAATTTGCCTTGACTTCTCTTCTATTACGTACAAGTGGGCCAGCCAGTCTTCGATTCTATTCCTAAGATCCATCTTTTGTTGTAAGCCTTCCAGT
>Ga0099825_1003836_pt1 | contig 19912 bp, 11 predicted proteins | sample SiratroredBW_FD_76838 | JGI IMG/M metagenome (GOLD analysis project Ga0099825, IMG submission 76838) | Root nodule microbial communities of legume samples collected from California, USA - Siratro red BW | ecosystem: Host-associated > Plants > Roots > Nodule | place: USA: California | collected... | reverse complement strand
TTTTTTTTTTTTTTTTTTTTTTTTTTTTTTTTTATAAATTTTTTTTTTTTTTTTTGATTTATCATATATTTTTTTTTTTTTTTTTTTTATTTGTGCAGATTGAATTTTTTGACAAATACAAGGTACGTATATTAAATTACTTACATTATATGTGCTTTTAATTTTCCATATTTATGATGTGTATCTTGTGATATTTGGGCTGAGACACCGTAAGCAGCGGTTAGCCATTGTTCTGTCATCTTTACCTGATTGATTGTTATGCGTGGTATTCTATAGTCTTTGTCTTCATCCCTCCTTTCAGTGCTTCTGTCTTATCTTTTCTTTGTATTCTATGTTTTCATCTATTGCTGTAACTTAATCTGAATCTCTTTCCAATATGATTTTATGAATACCAGTATATTATTTAAAATTAAAAAAATTATTTTATTGAGCTAATAATATCATTTTGTTTCTTTGCTTAATGATAGTGTACACTGACAAAGTAGGTGCACACTTTCTTGGATTTGCTTATAGGTTGGTGAACTCACAGGTTTGTTAACATCTGATTTGGATTCTCTTAAAAATATTGTCAGTGAGAATGTCTCAAGGGATCGCGGATTCAGGGCATTATCTGAGGCAAGCAACTCTACACCAATGTGAGCTTTATATTTCCGATATTTAAGCATGTGTATGGTTTATATCCTTTTTCACTTTGTTCGATAGACTTTCCTGCATTTCTTGAGGAGTGAAATTTTTACCAAACTTTTTTTGTTTGGGTGTGAAAGCATTTCCATGCCTTTCAAGAGAGAACCTTTATTCTTTTATGCACTTATGTTGTACTCATGCATATTTTTGTTTGCATTTTGCTGTTCATGTTCGTATGTGTCATTGCTGCTTCTGCTCTCTTTGTTTTTGTAGGTCATTGGAACAATATTCATACTTTTTTCTTTATCACCGCAACTGGCACCAGTTCTAGGTGTTCTGATGCTCGCAGTTTCCATTTCAATTGGTAAGTTTACATTTTATCTGATGAAATCAATCCAATGACCATGTTCAACACTGTTATGGTTTAAAATAAAAACCAGAAATACAATCACCTATCTTGTATTCATCCTTTCTAAAATGTTAGGTAATGGGCTTCATAATTTCATAAATGGCTTATATGCAGGCTGACAATTGTATGTAGCTTGAACAGTAAACTCATAGTAACTTGTTAAAAAAAATTGGGAAACATTATTTTTCATTTCATGCATTCTTCCCTGGCGCTGATTCATTTTGGTTCTCTGTAGCTGTCTACAAGAGATCTACATTGCCAGTTTTTAAAGCACATGGGAAGGCCCAAGCATCTATATCTGACTGTGTAACTGAAACGTTTTCAGCTATTCGAACAGTGAGTTCCCATTAGTAAATGTTTTTATTACAAACATTTGTCTTGTGTGTTGTAATGGCATCGATTTATAACGGTGTGCTTACAGGTAAGATCTTTTGGTGGTGAAAAGCGCCAAATGTTCTCTTTTGCTAATCAGGTAAGATTACTTAAGGGCCAATAGCTAATTTAAGAAAGGTATGGCATTCTATAGATACGCCCATGTTATTTATTTGTTCGATACAGGTTCTATCTTTCCAATCAAGTGGGATAAAGCTTGGGACCTTCAAATCTGTAAATGAATCCTTGACTAGAGTTGCTGTTTATATTTCTTTAATAGCATTATATTGTCTTGGAGGAAGCAAGGTTAAAGCGGTAAGCAATTCTAGCTTTTAAAACTTGTCTTTTCTCTATATAATTACAAATTTAATCATGATATTTTCTCTTATTGCCTTCTGCGACATATTGTCAATCATGATTACTGTTGCTACTTATATCATTATATGCATTCTTTTTTCTTATATAACTTTCTCCTATGATCATATACATCTTTCTCTTATTGCTTTTTACATGGATTTGACCATTGAATATTTCTGAGTTGCCCTTAATTCTTGCTTTCAGGGTGAACTCTCTGTTGGAACCATGGCATCTTTTATTGGATATACTTTCACTTTAACATTCGCGGTAAGCTATTTGAGTTTCTTGACTTTGTTTTTTTTTATCTTTTTATCCTCTGTCTGTCTGATATTATGTCTTTTAGGTTCAAGGTCTGGGTAAGCCATTTGAGTTTCTTGACTTTGTTTTTTTTTTATCTTTTTATCCTCTGTCTGTCTGATATTATGTCTTTTAGGTTCAAGGTCTGGTTAATACTTTTGGAGATCTTCGTGGAACTTTTGCTGCTGTTGAGAGGATCAACTCTGTTTTTTCTGGAGTTCAAGTTGATGATGCCCTGGCTTATGGCTTAGAAAGAGAACTGAGACAAAAAACAGTGGATGATGAAAACTATAAATTGGTCTTATCTAATATTTCTACTACTGAGAATAACCAAAAAAATTATTTTCACTATATGTCAGCTCTTAAAACATCAAGCAATGTATTTAGCTTAGCTTGGTCCGGAGATATTTGTCTTGAAGGTATCTTTTTTGAAATTTTGTTTGTATCCCTTGTGATGTGTTGTTTTAATGTAGACTCATCCATATCAACTGCCATGTTTGCTAATGTTCTTGAAATGGGAGCTTCAATAACTTTCTACTCTTTTAATTATGGGATGAACTTAAGTAACTAAATGTATGAAATCTCTTTTGAGGGACTTTGACTTTCTGTTGGTTGCTTTCCTGCTAAGGAAGAGATATTATCATCCAATTTCAATATTAAATATTTATGTCCATCTGATAACTGAAGTTTTAATTTCTTATTTGATCTCTCACTCTCTCTCACAGGCACACATATTACTTTTATAAGTGTAAAGTAGTTCTATAATAACATAACATTTTCATAATAATCTGATTTATTTTGTAATGTATACTTTTATTTGTTTCCTTCTCTTTCGGTGATTGTGCTCATATTATACTGCAGATGTATACTTCTCTTATCCATTAAGGCCGGATGTGGAAATCTTACGTGGCTTAAATTTAAGACTAAAATGTGGAACTGTAACTGCACTAGTGGGTTCAAGTGGTGCAGGCAAAAGTACAGTAGTCCAGCTATTGTCTCGTTTTTATGAGGTTTTGATTTCAGTTTATGTTGTAAGATGAAGTTTCATAGATATTTGTCTTGAAAATACATACATAAAGTAATCTTTATTTCTGCAGCCAACAAGTGGCTGTATAACAGTTGGAGGAGAGGATGTCCGAACATTTGACAAGAGTGAATGGGCCCGGGTTGTGTCTATTGTAAATCAAGTAAGGAATAAGAAGAATCTTATGTATGATATTAAACTTAGTGCTTTCATTTCCTTACAAATTTTACATATTATAGGAGCCTGTCTTGTTTTCGGTTTCTGTTGGAGAAAACATTGCATATGGGCTTCCAGATGAAGATGTCTCTAAAGAAGATGTCATTAAGGCAGCAAAAGCTGCAAATGCTCATGACTTTATAATTTCACTTCCACAGGTTGGTTTGTCTTCTGAGTATGCAAATGCTTTTATATAGGTACGATAGAAAAACTGTTCTTATCATTATTTTTTTTTTTTTCTTGAAAGGGCTATGATACACTTGTTGGTGAGCGTGGAGGCCTATTGAGTGGAGGACAGAGACAGGTACAGTGGAGTTCACATATATTATCCTCTCCTTGCATGGTATGCGTTTTACTCATGGACACATTCAAATATTGTTGACTCTTGTTTCTGAATTACAGAGAATTGCTATTGCCCGCGCTCTCCTAAAGAATGCTCCCATCCTTATACTTGATGAGGTGATATTTTTTGTTTAATTCTATACCCATTGTTCCAAATTGTAGACCGCATCACGCAATACAGTTGAAACATTTTATCTGTTGCTGCATTTAGACATGATTGCGGACTGCATTCACTGGTGTCAGACTAAAACAACCACAATTTAAAACCCTGATATGATCCTATTTATGCATGTCTTGATTTTGACATTCTTTGATGGTGCAGGCTACCAGTGCCCTGGATGCTGTCAGTGAGCGCTTGGTCCAGGATGCTCTCAACCATTTGATGAAGGGAAGGACCACTTTAGTAATAGCCCACCGATTAAGCACAGTGCAAAATGCATATCAAATTGCAGTCTGTTCTGAGGGCAGGATTGCAGAATTAGGCACTCATTTTGAGCTATTGGCTAAGAAGGGCCAATATGCTTCACTGGTTGGCACACAAAGGCTTGCCTTTGAATAAATTGATATTATGAAAGTGTGAATATTTTCTGTTATACCAAATAGCTATGCACGATACATCGAGCTGGATAATTTTCTGGCAGCCTGGCAGTAAAAGAGAGATTGAGAGAGTGCAAAAGAAATAGTATAGTCAAAGGAAGATTGGCTGTAGCCACTCTTACTCGCCTAGTTACTTGTCAAGGTCTCTACTTATTGCTTCAAATGGGTTTCAAGTTACACTTTCTTTTTTAAAATATCTATTACTTTTAGGACTTGTGGGTTTATTTAAAAATGTTACTCAAAAATTAAGAAAACAGTTTTTTAAATAAAGGGTCGGTGAATCATTATTTTGTTATAGTAATTAGAGTAATCTTGAAATGTGTGTATTATTTAAACAGGTAAATGATTTAAAACGGAATGAGTATAAGATTATATGTTTATCGTTATTTTAATGTCCAAAGAAATGTAGCATGATGAAGTTTAATACTTACATGTGCTATCTTATTTTTTTTTTAAGAGTTGTCAAATGTGTTTTCCATGTCCAAACATGTCAAAATACAGATATAAACGAAACAAATAGTTATGACGTGACTAAAACCATCAGAAAATCAAAACCCTAATCAATGATCTTTATATATTTGTATTAACTGTAAAATCATCAACAAGTAGTATTAGTAATTAAAATGGTAGTTTTATTTATTTTTTAAAATTTTCGTCCAAATAAATTTGGTTTGACGTATAAATTTAAATTCAATTCAAGCTTTTTTTTCTCATTTATATTCTTTTTATTTACAACATTAGAACTTGAAACTTTATAAAATAGACTGTATCACAAATACGAATGATTTGTTGGTTTTTCGTAGTCCATAATAGTACATCTTTTAAATGTATTATTATACTTGCAACAAAATATTGGACAAAGTACAGGAAACCCTTAAGCCAAATTCTGAATTTTAATCCATTAAAGGATGCATGAGAACAAGGATAATATATTCCCTCATAAACCAGAAAGTTCAGTGTTTGATAACATTCTCATACAAAAGTTATGAACCAGCTTTGCAAACTTGTATGACAATTTTCAGTATCTTCTTTATACCCGAAACCAGTCCTCAAAAAAATAGAGGTTAAAAACACATTGGGATGATAAAGGGTTATGAATAGTGAGTGTATTTGACTTCAATCTTCTTGTCATATTACATCTGTACTTGCTTTACCTATTGTGTTGTACAAGGCTGAATTGGGTAAAGTAGTTGAATTTTAACATCTCTCTAGTTTCTACAATGTATATCATCTTCTACTATTTCACATCCATCTTCCAACTTGGATATTATGACTTTGCATGGCTTTCAACTTTCAACAAATGTCCAAATTTTGTGATAAGATCTTAAGATGAGGAAGAGATGGAGATTACAGCCTTTAACTCAGCAAGGCACTCAGTTGGGAGGCCAAGGAAGGAATTCATAAAGAAATCATCAATAGGGTCAACTGTGGCTACACCAATCAATATGCACTTTCCCTCTTCATCCAATCTCCTGCCTCTTCCACTCTTCATAGTGCCTTTTGTTTCTTCAGATGTTAACATTGTCTTCACCAACAGTGGAGGAGCCTTATAGAGACTACCAGCAGAAAACAAAAACTTTGCCTTGAACTCAAGTTCAACCTTGTTAAAAAATTCAAACAATCATATCATCAATAGGGTAGTTATATATGTGATAAATTTGTTAACTTTTGTAATGACTACTTCAAAAATCATACTAAAGATTAATTCTGTTAAACTGATAGTATAAAAGCTTTAGAAAAGATGTGTACATGCCTATTCAATTCTGATATTTCTCAGTTTCTCTTTCCAAGAGAAAAAAGGTTGAAACAAACACTAAAGCTCACTATGAGTTGTAACAATCCTTTCAATTGAAGCATAGTCTCCAGAACTTAAATGTTTTACCTTTCCAGATTCTTGGTTAATACTTCCATGCAATGCTTCTGGAACTATATCAATCTTCAAAAATGGTGGCAGTGGCAATCCAAGAAACTTGGCAGTAGAACTTGTTAATGGTGGAATATACAAACTTTCAAGATCAAATGAAACAGGAAGGTCATTGTCTGTAACCTTTGCAGCTACCCCAGTTCCCATTCCCCCATCTGCATCATATTCAAAGTCAGGATACCTTGAAATGGCAAGTTTGCAACCCTTTTCTGTCTTGAAACTGACAGTGTAAGTCTCAGATGTTGGATTGTCAATCCTAGTTGTGCTGGTGGAAATGGTTTTTTGCTGTTTTCCACTTGAGGAAAAGGAAAATAAGACGGTGTTTCTTCTTCTAAGCTTTGGTTTCTTGGTGCACAATTTGCACGGTATTGGTGAGCTTAAGGAGTTTATTTTGCAATTCATCTATAATAGTGTGTATGATTTACTTGCTCAAAGATAAGGTTGAACTCTAGAAATGTATGTTGATGAGAAAAATGGAATTACCAAAATCATAAACTCATTCTCTGAAGCCACCAAAAGACTTAAGATATATGAGGTTGGTTAGGCTTGTGGCTATGAATCTTATCTTTTCATGTGGGGTCTTCACTTTGTGCAATAAGCAATCAACACTTGGCAGTGTAAAATGGTTCATAGGATTTCATGTTTTCCAAAATTAAGATATTCTATCACAACTAGGATTACTATGACCTTCTTTTTTTCTTTCATTGATCCATTTAGATCTCAATACTAAATTTCTCTTTTAAATTAGTTTAATTCAGTCAGAAATTCAATAAAAATTGGATGCTGCAAAATTAAGGTATGAGTCTTATAGTTTACTGATGATAAAGTTCTGGCTTAAATATTATTTTAATTTTTAATTTATACTATTTATATCCATTTAAGTTTTGGCAATAAATACTTCAATGAAAATAAACTATAAATAATTGTTACACTGTCTCAAATTTCCCACCTTGAAAAAGATAAAATAACTACAGAAGAGCTTTTGAGGTCTTTCTTTTGTTCCCTGTGAAAGTGGTGAAATGAAAAAATTGTTCCGTTTCAGATTTATAAAATAAATCTAGATTTTTTTTCTCTCTATTTCATCTTTTTCCCCTGTCATGCACCCTCTATTTGATGCATTCTCCTTCAGTTTGTGTGAGAGGTTCTCCTTGAAGAGTCAGAACTGCCTTGGAACTCATTGTCTCACCGTTTTTATGAATTTATCTTAATTGTTGCTACGTTGGTTTGCTTTGAATTGGGTGATCTGGGAAATTTTTAGATTGCTTAATCCAGAGAATCTATTTTGAAACTTTGTATACAACTTTTTTCTTTGTAAAAATCCTAGGAAAAAGACGTTTACCTTCTAATGTAAATTCAACACAAATCTAATGTTACTAAGTTTATTAAATAAATTTCTCAATTTTTGTAAATTAGTTAATTGGACCTTATAAAAGAACCAAATAGAGGATTATACTTTTGTAGAAAATAAAAACTAGATTTCGTCCATTTTTTGAAGAGAAAAAATAGTAAATAATAAGGAATAACGGAGGTGGGAGAAAGTGTGTAGAGGATAGAAAAATAAAAAAATACGCTGTCCAGTGGAAAGAGAAAAAGAAGGGTGTAAAAAGTATGGCCCATACTGAACTCATGAAAAAGAAATGTGGGCTTTCTTTCAAAAACAACTTGTGGGATAAGACGAATTCTTCCTCCACCTCCATATCGTCTTCCACCTCCAATTCATGCACCTCCATACTGCATCTGAAATTACTAAGATATCCTTAGTGTAAAATTAAAAAGCCAGCATTGTCCTTCACCCCTTCACCCTCGTAATCGTTCATTTCCCGTGCTTCCTGTTCCTGTGGAGATAGATTCAGCTGCATTCTTACAACAGGCACATACACAAATAAAACAATTAGTTGCATCTCTTACTCTTGGCCTCTTCTAAGAGTGCACACAAAGAAGCCTCACCGTGTGCTATTCATGCCCTGGCCAGCTGTCCTTTTCATCTTTCCTTTAAAACTGTAAATGTTTTTGTAAATCTGACCCCATCCGATTTATAGTACCAAAAATTTGTAAACTAGATGATCAATAGGTGACCGTATCTGGTATGTAATTTAGCAAACCGGAAGAGGATAATTCAGTTTATATATATTTTTTAAAAGCAAATCAGATAGGTATAGTCTTATTTATAGTTTATTTTGAAATATAAATCGGATGATACCTTATCTAATTTATATTTTTCTTTTAAAATAAAATAAATCGGATGATGTTCACTCACTAGCTATTCGTTTTATAAATTTTTTTAAAATATAAACCGGACAGGATAACGTCTGGTTTACAAACTTTTTAAAATATAAAGCGAATAGGGTGGTGTCCGATTTACAAATTATAAACCGGATTCTATTTTTAAATTTCTTATCTGATTTGTAATTTGTATATTAAAAGTCAGTCTATCCGATTTATATTAATTATTTTTAAAGCGGACATCACTCTGTCTGATTTATATTTTTAAAAAATATGTCTTTTATGTGATTTTAATAAAAATATATTTGAAATTTAAAATTTTATGGAGACGCAGAAAGAATTCGTCCTGAGATAAACAATTAGGTTAAGAAAAGGAAGCAAATCTTAATAGAAAAATGCAATTTCTTTTATATCAAACTGACGAAACCAAGTCATTTAAAGCTTGATATAACTTGAAATGGAAACTCTTAAGAAACTCACAAGGGAAAAAGTGTATTCCACAAATCATAATTGAGAAGAACATATCACTGATAAATATCAATTATAAGGTAGGGAATATAGGGAAGGATTGAATGAGGCTTTGTGAAAATTATTTTTATTATAGTTTTTTAATCATAATTGATAAATATAATTATTTATGTATTCTTATGTAAAATAAAACATTTAGTTATAAATGGTAATTTAAGTATTACGGTATCATTTTTATTTTAAATTTAAATTTCATATACTAAAAAAATATGTAGATAAGGGATAGGTTAAATAAAAGGCATCATACACCCATAGCAAAATTTATATATGTGCACAAAATTTCGTGAATAAATGAACTTTTAAGCATTTATATATTTCCACAAAATTAGGCCAAGAATAATCAATTACTTGCTCTCCTTATATTTTTATAGATACTCATGAAGTCGATAAATCATTACATACACATTTGTTTAGAAAAACGTCCCATTAATAAAATAAATTAGTTGTAATAAAATTTACTAATTCTTTAATATTTTTTTCTAAAATATTATTAGTGCAATTAAAGGTGACATATTAATTAAAGTTAGGATAAGTTAGGAAAAATATCAGTAAAAATTTTATTTATATTTGAAAAAAAAGAGAGTTTTTTTTTGTCTATAAATGAGAATAGAGGTACTAAGTTATTAACTCCCCCATAAACTTAATAATGTGATCAAGTTTTTTCTTAAGTTTAAAATATGTTTCTAGTCTTTGAATTTGCCTCGAATAGTTTTTTAGTTATTTAAATAAAAAAAAGTCTGTAAAAACTAGTCCTTCAAAAAAATATTTTTTTTAGTCTTTCGAAAAAATCTCCAAAAGTTAGTCTAAAATTCTGTGTTGATCTCTTTCCACCATTCCATTAATATTGTTGCTTAACTACTTCGTATATAATTAATGAATCCACTGTTAAATAAAACATGTATCATTGAATTAAATATGGTAATTTCCTTTTTATTTTTACAAATTCTTATTAAATCCCTCAAATTAAGATAATATTTGTATACCTCATTCGTCAAATCAATTTTATTGATAGGAAACAAATTTGTTATATTTTTCTCATTAACATTAGATATATAAAAAATTTTATAAATAAAAATTGACATGTTAAAAATACATATATTATTTTTGTAGTAAATTCATTAATCACATATGACAATTACTAATATGTATTCCTTGCGTAATGAAAACGAAATGAGATCAATTTATTTTAAAGAACTAATTTAAACATATTTTTATTTAAAGAACTAATAAATATATTTATATCAAATTGAATGATTTAAAAATATAATCTCACCATGCACACCACACACATTTGTAACTCTTTGGTCACTACATAAAAGAAGAGTTTCCATGCACTTTCTACAACTTCACAATCACACCATGCACAATATTCTTCTAAACCCTAAGCTCCAATCAATGCAACAAAAAAAAAAAAAAATATATATATATATATATATGTAAAATTGCAGGGTGCAGAGAATGGGATTGGTGAGATTCTTCATGCAAATATTTTTTTTTCCCGTTTTTTACAACACAGTGGGAATCTTCCAACTATAATATTCAAGTAAGGTACAACTAGACATATTCTTTGCATGAATATTTGTATAACTGTATTTATTAAAACTCCAATTCTAAAATTTTAGTTAAACTATAATTAACCTCCAAACAAATCAGTTTTCCTCTTTGTCTCATGAATGTTTGAAGGTAGTAATGAGAAGCTAATTGCCTTTTATTAAGGTTTAATCATAGTTTCAGACTCTGAAATTTTGAATAATATCTATATTCTTCCATTTTAAATTGTATTGTTTAGTCTCTTAGCTTTATGGATTAGAAACTAAAAATAGTTTTGAAAAAAAATCATGTTACTCTTTCAAATTTAGTAGAACTAAAAACTGGCTTTTTTTAATATAACAAATAATTGATTTTAATTTAAAGACAGAAAGTAGATATAGCAATAGAATAGGATAAATGTGAGTTTGACAATTTTATGTTCATTTTCAAAGTAAATATTTATCTTCATTTATATTCTCATATTTAATTTAAAAATTTAAATTGTACAATATTACACGTATCGGATTCTTCAACAAAATCATCAAAATAAAAAAGAATTCAGACAATAACTATAAAAAATTAGTTCATTTTATAGAAAAATATGATTTTTCATATATATATATATATATATAATATGAATTACAGAAAGATCCATTTCTAAATAATTGTAAAAGAAGATAGAGAAAAATATAATATAAGATGACAAATGATATGATTATAATTAAGGATGAGATAAGATTCATTCTCGTGTTAATTGTTTCTGACGAGTAGAGAGACTCTACACATTTCTCATCTTTAACCAAAACCCCCTCGTTTAAATTTTATTTTATATGCAACAAAATGAATTAAGCTTCCTATAAATTAATTATGATTATTATATTATTTATTACATGTGCCACAATCTATTATATATCTTGAAGGATCTTTACAACATTAGACTTGAAGGATCTTTGAAAGGCCAAGGATACTTTAGTAAAATACAGTAACCATGTTTGTATTAATGCGTATTATAAAATGCCTTGCCACTATGGTTATATACCCACAGCTTTAAAGTAGCTTTTGAAAAAGCAAATGTTGTTGTTTTGCCATCCACACGCTCTGCTCCAAGCTCTTGGCATTAAATCCATGATTGTGTTAGAGAATATGAGAAGCAATTATGGCACAGCATGCAGCCATAATGTACCACAGTTTTCTTTAAAAAAATCACATCATTGAGCAAAGTGGTTGTAGGGGCCAATGCCTAACTCATTTCTTCATGCTATCAAATGTCACCAAAAGGATTGGACAATAATTCCAACTATACTTTAGCCACTTGCATTAGAAAAAAGAAAAAAAAAATGAAAAACTTGCATTAGAAACTAAGGGATACCCTATTTAATGTGTATGTGGTGGAGGAGGTCCATGGACAGAATCATATGTGATTTTTTTAACAAAGGGGACATTTACATTGGGGTGTTTCCCTGTCTGGCTTGAAACACATATAACATCATTAATGGGTGTGTCGTGTTCTTGAGTAGTGGAGTTGAGTTGCATCTCTCACATCACCAAATCGATTAGGCCCTCACCATCAAACTCTCAAAGGGTTTGGTTTTGTACTTTACATTCATGGTGCAATGCCCTTTTGCTCTTTCATTTTCTTTCTTTCTCTTTTTTCTCTTTAGTTATATTTATGGAACTTTGCATGTGATGTGATACCAAGTAAATGTGATATTTTTTTAATATGTCTTAGTGTTTGATAAAAATGTTGTACCAATGGCTAATCCAAACTATTGAGATTCATATGAAACCTAAGTCTCCAATGCGTATGCAACATACTTATTTAGGTTCAATTCATGCCATCAATCTCTATAGAAATTTGATTGATACAATAATGTACATTGGTTAATCACCCTTTAAGGATGTAATGGAGTTTGTAAACATTATTAGAGTCACATCAAATTTATCATTAATGAGAATAATGTTTTCCTTAATTCTCTTACACAAATGGGAAGAGTTGAATGTAAAATTTCATTGTCTTGTGTGTTTTGCATGATGAATTTTATTACAAATTATCTCGTGATTTTTAACTAAGAGATTTAACCTTTCAAAGATATTCATCCTTTGACTCCAAGATGAAAAATCATATATTTTTAAGCTAAATGAAGAATCACTTCTCAAAAATTTAATGATTTTTTTAATATATATTCGTTAAAGAACATGGGATCCTGTTTTTTCTTTTTAACTTCATGAACAGATCTATTTAGAAAAACATATTTTTCGTATAACCTAGCTCTTGAATGGAAATCATCACTGTTCATGAAATTTTCTTGTCAAAATCTTGAGTTTTAAATCTTTGAGACTATGTTTTCTACATCAAATTGCACCATTTTTCTTTAAATAATTTTTTAATCTAACTCTAATGCAAATGCATAGTTCTTTTCTAACTAAAGTTACATACTTTATATCGAACTAATCATCCAAATTTAAAATTATATATATTATGTAAATGCTAATTATATCCACAACTGTTAAACAAGATAAACAATGTTAAGTTATAAAGAATCAATTTTAGTTTTTGAAACCCTCAAAGATGATATAATTGTTCTAGAAGCGTAACAAGTAACTTGCAATACATCAACAAGATTTTGTCATAATCGTTAATCAGTGGCCATTTTCATAATACCAACCAACCCATATGAATATATCTTCAAACCTACGAAAGATATACAAATATATAAACAAAACCGCGTACACAGGTAAAATACAGGAACAAATGAAAACATGACTACAAAAATAATGGTAAAAAAAGTGAGGGAATCACGAAGTGGTCGTGGTTGCCATAATGATTTTGATCAATACCTTAATGCAAAGGCTATGGTACCATTTGTTTATAATAATCTAATATAGAAAAGGTGGCATTGACTTTTGGCGTTGCAAATGATGACAAATACACCTACCCTTTTTTTTTTTTCTCTTCCCTCTGCATATGGCTATGTACAATGATTAATCATTGTTGAGTTGAGATGTCAAGGACAATTGATTACAACCATCACCAGCTGGCTTTCTGGTTCAGAACATTTAATTCTACTAAAACACCATTTTCTGGTACAAAAACAACCCACACAATTTAAAATAAAAAAAAAAAAAAAAAAAACTGTACCAAAATGCAAGAAATAAATAATGACAGATTTAGAAGCCAAGTTCTATAATTGTCTTGAAAACATGACCACAACTCAAAGAATAGCACACATTGTCTTCTAAGACTTTTATACTATAAATATTAGTTTTAAAGTAAAGCATATGTTAGAAGGAGACAAGCCTAAAAGCTTGGTCTTTTTGAACCCCCCACAAATATTTAAAAGAACTCAACAAATAAAAGTATCGGAGAAACAGCTATTTCTTCGTGATGAACTAAACCAAACACAGCAATACTGATACATGAAAATGACTCTGGAATACATCAGGTTAAGAAAACTGGAGCATACATCAAGATCAACTTCATTTACAAAAACAGCTGAATGAATGCCTTTGACTTTTTCTCACTTAGGCACATAGCAAGGGAAGGGAGAAGGAGAAAAACAAGTGAAGAGCTACTAGTATAGTATAGTACCACTTCTCAATCAGACACACCATTAAGCCACTACCAAAACCTACACAAAACCTTGCACCAGCCAGAAGACAGTTAACATTAACAGCAATGCAGAGAATAAGGAAATCATATACAAAACGTTAATCGAGCAAAACTTGCAGGGGGGTGCTGATATTTAGCCTTCTATTTGCTTAGCAAACAAGAGATGATCTCAAAGATGTAGGTAGTTGAGTGCAGGATGACCAACGGATGACTGATTCAGTCACCACAAGGTCAAGTTGCTCACACTCACCAAGCCCAATTGTCCTGTTTCTCTTGCTGTGGATTCCCAGTACCTTGTGTCCATTCATTCCACTTGACCTTTTAGCCTCCACAGGCTTGCGGTTCGTTTCTTTAACATCATGTTCAATGCAAAGATGAGAATCTTGTAGTAGAAGTAACTTTCCCAAGCTAGTTTCTGCAAAAAATTGCAAACAAGATCAGACCAAGAAGGTAGGAAATAGTAAGGAAGGTTAAAACAAAAGACTTTAATGCACACCTCCAGCAATTGCATTTACATCTGACATGTTAGCTGAACACTCTAATTTACAACTCTTGTGTTCAACAGCAGGAGAGGGGCTGAGGAATGAAAAGCTAAGCATGGAGGGAATAGGAGAAGAGAATTCCAAACCAGAGGACTCTCCTACACTCTTGAATGAAAACCCAGCAGATGGTAGACATGGTGTTACTGGTTCTTCCAAAAAAGAAGAAAATGATGATCTGCATGTGAAAGTAGGCGATTGCGCATCACATGTAGGAGAGCCAGCGCCAAAGCTGATGTCCTGGTTCCTGGACATGAAAGAAGCTGAGAATGAGCTGCCACCAACATCCCATTCTTCCCTACTTTGGATTTTATTTTCACTTAGTTGTTCTGGGTTTGTTTGGTTGCTTTGCATCCAGCAATGATCTAGGCAGGGAAAGTTGAGATGAATGTTAGAAGCACATTTATTTGATTTTTCTCATTTCTTTCTTTTCTTGTAGACTTAAATAATAGAGTTTTGAACAGGCACACCATAAATGACATAGTATGATGGATTTCATACCAAAAGTAAACCCTTTCAGTGTTACTACATAGTTTTAGCATATTATTAATGCTTCGGTTAAGTTATCATGCATCGAATACATACTAATGATCTTTTTATGTTCAATTTTTTCAATAGTAATGGCCAAAATGCTCTAAACCAGTGTTAAATCTAAACAAAACAGCTTCAGCAGATAGACATTAACATGATGAAAAAGAAAAAACAAAACTTACCTAAAACCTGTTGGGCAGTGAGTCTTCGAGAAGGGTCTGTAGACAGCATTCCCCTGATCAAATCCTTAGCTGATTCAGAAATGCGATCCCAAGGTTCCAATGGAAACTTCAAGGAAGCAGCTTTAACAGCTTCAAAAATCCGGGATTTAGTCTTCCCCCAAAAGGGAGGAGTCCCACTCAACAGAATGTAAAGAATTACACCTGCACTCCACACATCAGCAGCCTGGTTATAAGCACCAGCCAATACCTCTGGAGCTATGTAGAATGGACTCCCAACCAAACCGTGCAAACTTTGACCTGCTTAAACATATTCCAACCTTTGAAGATGAACACCACAAACATTCATAGGAGCAACCAAAACCGAAAACATTACAATCTGCAAAGGAAGAAAAGGAAAAAGTACCAGGCTTGATGTAGGTTGCTAGTCCAAAATCTGCCAATTTAATAGGAGATGAGGACGATCTTGTTGCCAAGAGAATATTCTCGGGCTTCAAATCTCTATGAACAACCCCGTTTTCATGACAATACAAAACCACCTGCATAAGGTGCCTGAAGAGAACCCTGGCTTCAGATTCTGAAAACCATCCATGCTTCTCTAACCGGTGAAAAAGCTCTCCTCCAGCACAAAGCTCCATCACCAAGTGAACAAAACCTTCCTCTTCATAAACTGCTTTGAGATCCACAACATTGGGGTGACCCGATAGCCTAGCCATTATCTCTATCTCAAGTTTGACACTCCTCAAATCATCCGTAGTAACCAACCTATCTTTAGCAATTGATTTGCAGGCCAGAACCTCTCCTGTTAACTTGTCAGAACAGGCCCTTATGACACCAAACTGCCCCCAACCCAATTGCTCGCCCAGAATGTACCGATCTTTTAGATTAGAGACTTGACTTGTGTCTAATATGGTCTCAGTCAAGCCTGCTACTTTGTAACAATTGTATGAAGTACAAGGTTCACAGTTGCTGTTGCTCGTGGCAACAGCCATACCAATTTCCTCCTACCTCCTCAACAAACCAAGAAATTTAAGTAATTACTCAATTTGCTTACCCGAAATAATTCTCGTTGAATAGTTGAAAATTGCTCTTCAGGAGGCAGAACCAGCCTCTTCGGCATAATAAAGCAAACGTCAACCTTCGACTTTTCTCACTTACAAACCAAAACACTCCATTTCAGAGTCAAAATCTTTGAAGAAACTTAACCGAGTTTACATTTGACAAAGAAAACACACAACGTATGGCAGAGGATAGCATGAATCTGAACCAGTCAGAACTAGGGACCACTTTTCTCCCTTTTCCAAAATCACTTGATCTGCACAAAAAAACAATGAGACTCACATCAAACACTTCACCTAAAAAAATTTTTAAAAAATTGAACATCTTAGCAAAAAAAAAAACCCTCCTTTACACCAATCACATGACAAAGATCACAAGTCACAATAATTTGAAGACTAAACCTTCCCGGCTTCAAATTTCAGAAACAAAATTAGTGATTCTAGAACTAGCCTCTACACCCCACAAACCCAACTGAAAAAAACCAAATAAAAAATCATCTTTTATGTCAGCAACACAAAATTCCAACGCGAATCCCCTCCATAACAGACAGACACGATCCTCATAAACTTCAAAACGACAAAATAGATAATATTGTGTAACCCCAGAAGGCAAAACAGCGCAGAAACAACAGAATAAGCGAAAACAACAGAGACCCACGAGAGTCCAGACGAAACCAGACAACCCCAGATCCGAGGACGGAACAGAGGACTTACCGGTTGCAGAGAGAAAGAAAGGTGAAAAAGCGAAAAAGAGTGGGTGTGAAGAGAGGAAAAGAGGCCGTTGGAGCAGTGGTTGAACTGAAGAAGAGCTCCAAAGAGGGTCGTCTTGGAGGACTCAACACAAACAAACACTCACAACAATAACAGTAACACCAACTTTGTTGCTGTTTTGTTTGGTTCTGTCTTTTTGAAATTGAAGCCTCTCCTCGGACGCCAACACCGACTTCTAATTCAGTTAAATGAATCCCTTCTATCATTTCACACACTCATTATTATCATCACATTCTTATTTATATAACTCATTTTTTACCTATTATTTTATGAATTTCAGTATTAAAAAAAAGTATCAAATTAAACTTTATTTTTTAATTTTAATTAAAAAGTAACGTAACTATTGCATGTAAGGCTGCTCTATTTTTTGTTTTATAATGAAAATTATGATATTTTATCTCTTGACTTCTTGTAAATTATGCAAACCTTTTTCATCACTAAAGTGTGATCCCAGTGGATTAGTGTGTAAGCCATATTTCAAATTTAATATAAACAGTCATATATAAAATTATATTAATTATTGGTCATTTTTTAAAAATAAACTAAAATAGTTGGCGTCTAAAAATATTAAGTACATTTATAGATAAAAGATGGTAACATTATATTTCTAAGAGAAAAAAAAAAGCATCTAATTATAGAACTAGTGCAACTTTTTATATAATATTTCTTCCGCAATCAAAATTTTAAAAGATTTCTTTTATAATTAACTATTATCTTTAAAAGTTTAAAATAAAATTAATTATCTTTATATCATTATTCTTTGTCTAATTTTTAATTAAAATTTACATATATGTAAATATCATATATGTATTTATTCTGATATAAAAAAGGTAAAATAAAAAAATTATAAATATTTGATTAAAATGAATAAATTTCTTTTATATTTTCAATAAAATCTTAAGCGAAAAAGTGAACATAAGGAATAATAATACTAATAAGATAAAATCTGAAGTAACAGTACTAGCGTAAATAAATTAGCTTTGATCTATAAAATCATTGTGATAAGATCACAAAATATAAATTTTTATTTATTGTTTTACATTTTTCACGGAAAATTAATTGATTTTTTTTCTCACCGTAATCTATTTTAAATTCACTATATGTGTTTTTTACTTTAAAATTGACCAGTCAGTAAAAAAAATATTAGTTAAATGTCAAACACAACCTAAAAAAATAGCATGAAAATGGAAAAGGGCTGATGCTATTAAAATGTATAGCCACAGTTTCTCGTTTTAAATTATACCACTATCTTAATTTATAATCAGAGAAGTAAATTAGGTTAGGCATTTACTTAAGAAGATTAAATAAGTTTTACATGACTATTTAATTACAATTATTAGGGATGTAAAGTTTGTAATTTATAATTACTAATTAAGAGTCCTGATTTTTTATCATTTACAGAGTTCAGAAAAAATAAGTCTTACTATATTTATACAGCTATTTGACTTAAATTATTAATTATGGTAAGTCTCTTGATTTTATACCTATTAATTTAAGAGGCACGATTTCGAATTAATTATGAGTGCAGAAAAGTAAATGGTTATTGTATTACTTGTTTTTGTTTTTGAAATTGATGTCTTGGAATTTAAGCTTCTTATAGTTCTAGAAAATTAATGTTGCTTTCTTTTCTAATACTACTATTAACTAAATACAAATTTTATCTTCTTTAGCTTGGAGACCTTTATCTCGATTTTAAATTATTTTTTACCCCATGGGATATAATTAATTAAGCTTTATTATTGTTTAAATTGACATAGAAATTTTTTGGTTTTGTAGATTTTTTTAAAAGATAAAAAATGGTTAACAGAAACGTTTAGCAAATGATTAATTTTAAATATTTGAGATTTTTTTTTTTTGTTTTGATAAAAAAGTGTTTGTGATTTTGATTGTATGTTTGAAATAATAGATGAAATTTGTAACAAATTCTAAAAACTAAAGTAACAACAAAAATCTACCAAAAATCAATATGAATAATATAACTAGCAATTCATTCAACCATTTTTATTATCTAATTATATCCTTTATATTTTATGTATTTATCTCTTACTATTGTTGTGTAATAACCTATTAATGAGCTCAAATTATTTGTAATTATTTATTTTTAATGTTGTATTAAAATTTAAGTATATAATATTATTTTTTCACATCTTATATTTTAATTCTGCAAAAAATAAGAATTCATAAATTTATGATGTATGGGTTTGCTAACTTACTATTTTTAATACAAAATAAAAAAAAATATAAAATACGTTATTGGATTCATAAATCTATTGTTATATTTAAATATAATTATGATACAGGAATAAATATAAATCAAATCAAATTTAAAGTACTTTTATCACTTTACTAATAGTACAAAAGAAGTGAATATATAAATAGAACTTTTTTTAAAAAAATAATTTTAAATATTTTTTATAAAACACGCCGAAATGTTTAAAAAAGCTTTAAAAGAAGGTAAGAAGTTTGAGTTTATTGAAAATAATGTTTGAACTAGTCAATTCATATATCTTTATATCGATAAAAATTTGATGTAATACAATGTGTTTGTAAAAAGGGTGGAAGATTGCACAACATGCATGTGCATGAACATATCATTTATTTAGCATGACTTCTTTTATAGATTTTTGTATTAATTTATTATGTATTATTAATAAAGGAAACTGATCGCTCAGGCTATATTGATAAAGTGTTTCAACAAACATATATATAAAAGATATATATATAAAAGAGTACACAAATTGAGTCAGACACACATTAGTCTTTTTGAAGTTTATTGTACAT
>Ga0099825_1003835_pt1 | contig 19913 bp, 15 predicted proteins | sample SiratroredBW_FD_76838 | JGI IMG/M metagenome (GOLD analysis project Ga0099825, IMG submission 76838) | Root nodule microbial communities of legume samples collected from California, USA - Siratro red BW | ecosystem: Host-associated > Plants > Roots > Nodule | place: USA: California | collected... | reverse complement strand
TTTTTTTTTATCTTTATTTATTATTTATTATTTTTTTTTTTTTTTTTTTTTTCTATATATTTTATTTTTTATATATATATATATATATATATATATATATATATATATATATATATATATATATATATTATTTGTTGTAACTTTTAACTACAAATTTGACGGCTCATGCCCTACTTAATAAGTAAATTTATTGTTATATTATTCAACTAAAAATCAGTTATTTGACGGCTCATGAAAATCCTTATATATTTTAAGAAGCATACACCAAGGGCGTTGACTTAAACTCATTTACTCTTTTATTCATAATTTAATATACAATTTTTTGACGTGATTGATTTATACTAAGAAATCGAGACATCATTAATATGAATAATCAGAATGAAAACGTTAAAAATTAATTAAGAAATTTTAGATTAAGTTTTGATTTTAAATATATAATTGTGTTAAATATTAAAAATGAATTTATATTCTGTAATAAGTTTATTGGAATTATAAAAGTTTCTCTCTTGTGAAAAATACCGCATAAAAATTCAAGCAAGGCAATTTTCTTAATGCAATTTTTCTGACGCCTCCAAACATCTAATTGATTTTTATGTGTACAGCTGCTAGACTCTTCAGTCAAGTGGAAAAAATGTTCTCGTAGTTTCCACGAAATTCTAAAAAAGGAGAGAATAAAGAGAAATCGTTTTACCAATTAATTAATAGGTAGAGTATTGTTTTAGATGCGAGAGGTTTTTTTTTTTTTAGTATAAACTTTTTACAAAATTCTTAGAGTAGGTAAAAAAATATTATTTTTGCTGTGATTAAGTTGATATAATTTTATTTAATAGAATGAAATCATAATTTCAAAAATTAAATTAAAATTGTACTATATTAATAAAATAAAATTAAAATGGTATTAAAATTACGGTTTTAATTAATGTTATTATTTACATTAAAATTATTTTATTCTAAATTAAATAACATCTTTGGCACCATTTATTTATAGTAAGAATAAAAAAAGATTTTGTCTACTTAAAATGTTTGTACAAAAATTATACTAAAATGGAAAAAAAATCGATGCGAGAATAATAGCTAAAGCAATAAATAAATGTTAGCACACAATTTTTTTATTTTTTATTTTTGTCTGATTTTGAAGATACCATTATTCTTCTCCATCGTCGTGGTCATTTCACTGGAAGATTTTCTTTCACGGTGTGTGATAAGAGGAAAAAGATAAAATATATATATATATATATATATATATATATATATATATATATATATATATATATAAAATTAATATCATTAAAAAAAGAATATGCATGTATATGATTTTGTCTCTAAAAAATAATAAAGTTGTTGTCTTAGGATATTTATTTAAGGTCCCTAGATCAACAATTATTCAACAATTAAAAATTTACGAAATTGCCCCAGCGAAAAAGCCCGTCACAATTTATTTTTCTGTAATGTTATTTAATCGCGAGAAAATTGACTTCTACAATAGTTATTTTTAATTGAATTACAATGCACATGCAAACAATTTCAATAATTACATTTTAAAAATAATTGTGAGAATATGCCGCCTTTGGCTAAAGCTTGTCTTTTTTTCCTTTTTGTTTTTATTTTTATTTTTATTTAAGTGTGCAGAGGGAACGTTTCTGCATTCACCCACAGAACAATTACGCTAATGATGTTCCGAAATTAGTGTCCGTTTCTGTTTCTGGTTTTCGAATTGCATCGATTTTCCGTTCTGAATTTGTCTTTTTGTATTAAAATGTTAGAAAAATGTTTGGGAGCTCAAAGGGCGCGAAGATTCCAGAGAGCTCTCAGGCATTGCAAGGTGACCATCCTCTGCCTGGTCCTCACCATTGTGGTCCTGCGCGGCACCATCGGTGCCGGAAAATTCGGCACGCCGGAGCAGGACTTCATCGACATTCGCAACCATTTCTACTCCCGCAAGCTCCCTGAGAGTCACCGCCAACTCGGCGAGCTTCAATCCTCAACGTCCGACGATTCCACTTCCACCACCAATTACAATGCCTTCGACATCAATACCATATTGGTTGACGAACCAGAAGACGAGAACCGCGAGAAATTGAACCGAAACGAGCCGTATCGTCTCGGCCCCAAAATATCGACCTGGGACGAACAACGATCTCGATGGCTTCGCAAGAACCCCAATTTACCTAATTTCGTTCGGCCCGACAAGCCTCGTGTGCTTCTGGTAACTGGGTCATCGCCGAAACCGTGCGAGAATCCCGTTGGGGATCATTACTTGTTGAAGTCTATTAAGAACAAAATTGACTATTGTCGTTTGCATGGGATTGAGGTGTTTTACAACATGGCTCTCCTTGACGCTGAGATGGCAGGGTTTTGGGCCAAGCTTCCTTTGATTCGGAAGCTTCTTTTGTCTCACCCTGAGGTGGAGTTTCTGTGGTGGATGGATAGTGATGCCATGTTCACAGACATGGCATTTGAGGTGCCGTGGGAGAGGTATAAAGACCATAACTTGGTGATGCATGGGTGGGATGAGATGGTTTATGATGACAAGAATTGGATTGGGCTGAACACTGGGAGTTTTTTGTTGAGAAATTGTCAGTGGTCTTTGGATATTCTTGATGCTTGGGCTCCAATGGGGCCTAAAGGGAGGGTTAGGGATGAGGCTGGGAAAGTGCTCACGCGTGAGCTCAAGGATAGACCTGTTTTTGAGGCTGATGATCAATCTGCCATGGTTTATCTGCTGGCTAAGGATAGGGACAAGTGGGGTGATAAGGTTTATCTTGAGAACGGTTATTACTTGCATGGTTATTGGGGGATTTTGGTTGATAAGTACGAGGAGATGATTGAGAATTACCATCCTGGTCTTGGGGACCATAGGTGGCCCTTGGTGACTCATTTTGTGGGGTGCAAGCCTTGTGGGAAGTTTGGGGATTACCCTGTTGAGAGGTGCTTGAAACAGATGGATAGGGCCTTCAATTTTGGGGATAATCAGATTCTACAGATTTATGGATTCACGCATAAGTCGTTGGCTAGTAAGGGAGTTAAGAGAATACGGGACGAGACTAGCAATCCCCTTGAGCTCAAGGATGAACTTGGGTTGCTTCATCCAAGCATTTAAAGCAGTTGAGGTATCATGTCTTCATGAGCAATGCGGTTAAATAGTCAGAAAACTCGTCATCTGTGTGCATGCTAGTGTTAATTGGTGGCATATTTAGTTACAGAAATATACATTCTCACGTTTGTTTGTGATAGATGGCATATTATGAGAATATATGTATATATTTGTGGATTAAAACAATTTTTTGATGAAGTAATGAAAAAGGTTTTATCTTGGTTTCTGTTTGTAGTTTTGCAGTTTGTGGGTCTGATAGTACAATTAGTGGTCTCATTCTCCACTGAATTTTGTAATACGTTCGTGGCATTTTGGACTTTAATCTCCCTTGTTTGAAATTGGGTGTAAAAAACATTTTCTCATGTTACAATTTAATATGGTCTGTCTGAACAATAAATGATCGAACCAACAAGGACAACGTTTGTAACTGAGATAGTGACTGGACTCACTGCGCGTACACATTTACAAGGTTACTTGTGATTGAAGATAAATTCGAGATTTAGAGGCTTCAAAAACAATACTTTGTCTGCATTAATACGGAATATTGCATTCTGCCCGTATCTTAATTGTGATCCGATCTGTAATGTTTTATCATCATCTACTTTTTCTACGTGATATAAGTTTTAGCTTTTAACACCATGTGACGTTAGTACCTCGTAGTATACATCAAGTACAATTATGTTTCCAACTTCATCCTATAGGGGCTGTAACTGTAACTGGAAGTGAGAATGCTCAGTTCTGTCATGTTTGTGCTTTTTAGAAACTGTTTCATAAGATATCATTCTCAACAAGAGTTTCTTCTCCATCATGGATGAAATTGGCTAGAAATCTTCAAAAAATATTGTTGAGACAGGGCATTTACTACAAAACCATAATGAAAGCATGCAAAAGAGGTTGAGTTTCTAGGAAAAGTTCCATAGTATCATTGCATTTGCATTATCATTAGTATTAACTTGGTGCCTTGACGAAGTCACAGTCAGCAGGTAACGCTAAGTGAGAAACCAGGTTCAATCAGGGAATGAATAAACCTTGTAGACCAAATTAGATGCATAGTTGCTTTGTTATTGTTATTTATATGAAATAACACTTTACAACCATTCTTCTTCCCTTGTTCCCAATCTTCAAGTAGTCATGGTATGCTTAGCAGTAGGCGCGGCTTATAAATAAAGCAATTTTAGTATCTAATGGATCAAATCGTGCCATCTTGCTTATCAGCGAAGTAGGTGTTTTGAAATAAAAGTTCTTACTTTCAAAACACGCAACTTCTGCAGAACTTTTACATTAAAAACAGAAATCATATTTTGATTATACAATTTTTACTTACATCTCTCCTTTTATTTTTTTAAAAGGAATGATGAGAATGAGATTTTTTAGGTTTAATTTGAGGAAACAATATATACAATCATGCACATGGTAATTGAAAATCTCCACGCTGGTTAGGTGAATTTTTTTTTATCAAATAACCTTATGATATCAGGGTGATGCAACACTGAAGAAATCTGAACGATTAAAAGCCTTATTAAAAAAAAAAGAGGACAAATTAACCAACCTAACCTCAAATGGAGTTGCGAATGGATTTGTAAACGTGTATGTAGAGAAATTGCAGAAAAAACTATGTAGAGAAATTGTAGAAAAACATTATGTTAGATGTAACATGTGATCTAGATAAATTGTTGTCGTGGGGAATTATTCGTTTTATATAAAAAAAAAATCGTGCTCTTAATATACAATTTCTAAAAAATAAAATAAATAAAAAAATGGGTAATAAAAATACGTATTATCATACTATTTTATTAGAAATAAAAAATAAAAAAATATTATAAACATAACTTATTTTATATTAATGAAAGATAAAAATAATTTTCTATATTAATAATTTAAAATCGTGTAACTAAAACATAAGTTCTATGTTCTATTTTAATATAAAAGTGTAATCAAATAGCGTAATTAAAATTAAAGCACGATTTCTATTTTTATTTAAAAGTCGTATATTTTATTTTAATAAAGAAGTGTAATTAAAACACAATTTCTATATGTAGTAGTCGTGCTTGAAAGTTTGATTTTTATTTTAATATAGAAATCATGTTTTAAAAATAAAAAACGACTTATATATTTATATAATTTTCTAAAATTTATTTATTTTAATTAAAAAATTCAAAAAATTGCACAAATTCCGTAAAATGTTTGAAAAATATGATTTGTCTATTCCTATAATTTTCTAAAATTTGTTTTATTTTAGTAAATTAAAAAAATACATCATTTTCGTGAAAAACTCCTAAAGCACATATATAAACGTTCTAAATCCCGTCAAATTTTTTACATATTTCTCTCTAAACATATAAATCACCCACCGCAGCTGATTTTGCTAAAGACCTTTAAGCTGAAATGTTAGAGATGCTACCAGAGCTATGTTTTGGATAGAAGTAAAGACATTTGTGTCCGTAAACATCCCTCAAAACTTGAGTTTGAAAAAACATTAAATTTTGAAAATGTAAAAACTACAGCTTTACAAATCTAGCACACACCAGTCATATCCGAACAACATAAAAGAACATAAAGCGTCGTCCAAGCTTAAAATACCAGGAATATGTTATTTACGACACGCGTGTCTAGTAGGTGATTAAGGCGAGTGTTTACAGAACAATTCTACGTAAAACTGTTCCAAGACTTTAGCTTCATTGGACTTCACACAAGGGTGGTACGTAGTAAGTAGTAGGGTTCAGACAAAAAGGAGCTTAAGATTTACAATACATAGAAAAGCAACCCATGCGAGGCAAGGCTTTATGAAACCACCAGCAACGGGATTGACGGAGCCAAACGCACGCATGCACCCGTACTGGCTCACAAGCAGCCCTAAACAGAGGATCAGGCCCAGCCGTGTAGCCCCAGCACCGAACACAAGGGGGTCCCAGAGCACCGCAAAAAGGAGCTGAGTGAAGTAAAGCAAAAGAGCCATGGGCTTTCTGTGGAAACCTCCATCAGCCCAGACCATCCAGGCGCCCAGACCCATCAAGATGCTTGTAGCGGGGCAGGTGAAGTGCAGTGCCCAGGAGGGTGGGAGCCAGAAGGGCTTTCTGGAATAGAGAGAATCATCACGGGCAGTGGAGGAGCCTATGCATGCTGATAAGACCGTGAGAGAGAGGGGGAAGGCAACAGCTATGGCCAGTGACTTTAGGCCGCGTTTGGCCATCACCTTTCGTTTTTGGCGTTTGTCTCCGATCCTCCCATTTTGGTTGGTGGCCGTTTCTGTGTGTCTTTGTTTCAGTTCATTGGAAGCCATGGAGGAAGTGTGAGGAAGAGAAGTGAAGGTGGCAGTGAGAGGGAGGTGCGTGAAGCTTATAGAAGAGGACATGGATTCTGTTGGAGAGTGACACGTGGATGGATGTGATGGAGCGGATGCAGATGTGGAACACGTGGCCATCTAAGGAGTAGCTTCTATTCTACACCTGTTCACCTCATTTGCTTTTGCCGACATACCTTCACATAATCTAACCAAATCACTGCCACCTCATACATAATTTAATCACTCAATACTCTTTATTCACTATTATATAATATATATACATTTTTATTTCTTTATTGAACTTTAATCTTATCACGCAAGTATTTTTTATTTTTATTTAAAATATATATTGTAAAATTTGATTTTCTTTTTTAATTTTTTGAATTTTAAAAAATTAAGGATAAATTGGAAAATTTAAGATTTATGGTTTAAAAAAACAGGTATGGGGTGCGAAAAGAAATACCCTGTGGTGAGCAATTCACTTTTAGATGGCCCATGAGATGAAGCCCAGAAATAAAAATTAAAGAGAGAGTGAGAGCGTCGATTGTGGAGGAATGGTAAAACGGAAATGGGAGGCAGAAGACTGAAAAACAGAGAAACCATGGGCGTTGAATCGGTTGCGCCGTCGTCACCTCCGCCGAGATCGGAAGGAAAAACCACTCTGCTCCAAAACCCCAAGATACCCTTCGCAGTGGCTCTTCTCTTCGCCGACGCCGTCCTCGTCTCTCTCATAATCGCATTTGTCCCTTGTAAGTTTCAATTTCCACACCCTCTTCTTCAAAACTTCAATTCATCTTCATTGACGTACGACGGCGTTTTGTACTTCCAGATACGAAGATAGATTGGGACGCTTACATGTCACAGGTTAGCGGGTTTCTGGAAGGGGAGAGAGACTTCCGCAACCTCAAAGGTGACACTGGTCCTCTCGTCTACCCTGCTGGCTTTCTCTACATTTACTCTGCATTCCAGTATCTTACCCAAGGACAAGTTTACCCTGCTCAGGTCACGCTTTCAAATTCTTCTTTTTCTCATTCTACTTCATGTTTTTAACAAACCGAGTAATTCATCATCTCTTTCTCTTTTCTCGTTGCAGATTCTATTCGGTGTGTTGTATATCATTAACTTAGCAATCGTTCTCGCCATCTATGTCAAAACCGATGTGGTAAGGATATAATTTTTCTCTGACTAATTGGTGATGTCAATTCTCACTGCTTTTGGAAACTCAAATTTCTATCAGGTTCCTTGGTGGGCCCTTTGCTTACTTTCTTTGTCCAAAAGAGTTCATTCTATCTTCGTGCTTCGTCTGTTTAATGACTGTGTGGCCATGACACTTCTTCATGCTGCATTGCTCTTACTTGTGCACCGAAGGTGGAATCTTGGGTTGATTGTGTTTAGGTAAATGCTCTCTTGCTTGTTAGACTTATCTTTTTTCATTATAGGGATAAAATGTTTACGGGGCTTCTGGCAATTATCTGTTAGTGGAGCTGTTTCTGTAAAGATGAATGTGCTTCTTTATGCTCCACCTTTACTACTCCTCATGCTGAAGGTACATATATACGTGCAATATTTATCAGGGTATGTTACCATCTTTTTCTTTGTCTCCTTGCATCGTAATGCTCATGTAGCCTGCTTTCTTCACGTGCGCATGCAGGCTATGGATATCAGTGGCGTGTTATTGGCATTAGCTTGGGCAGCAGTTGTTCAGGTCCCTTGCATTTCATTTTACTGTATATTTGTAATTTGTGAGACAATAGTTGCGCGCGTTGTTATTTATAGAGTGCACAAATATTTGGGTGGCTGATGGTTGGCTATTTTTTTTTGTTTTAAAATAATCTTTCCGTATTAGCAGGTGAGTTTCTCTTCGCGGGCCTCCAGCTTGTTTGATTCTCTAGAGTGTGCAATGTCCAATTTTGGTAACATCAGTTAACTCCAGTATGGTTAACTTCTGCCATAGATATTACTGGGGCTTCCTTTCCTGGTTTCATATCCAGTTGCGTACATATCAAGCGCCTTCAATCTTGGCCGTGTCTTCATCCATTTCTGGTACTTTTTTTTTAAGTGTGCCTTTTATGTATTGCTTGATATGATAACCATGAACTCCAGAAACAAATTTAGCTTTTAGTATAATCTGAAACCCTTTTTTTCTGTGGTCAAAGTGATGATGTGTGGTAGACATGAATTATTACATACATGTGCCACGTTCTGGCACTAAGGAACATAGTTATACAGGTTTGCTTTTAGATGCAATAATACATAAGCTAATAAGCTGATGAAGATATGGTATCTTATATCGGGTGATTGGAGATACTGCTTATATTTTCAGTTTGAACTTGTGACAAATGCCTAAATTCGTAAGTGTTAGATTGAGAAATAGAGCTGATAAACTCTTTTTATCATGTTGCATGCCTATGTCTATAACTTTGATATTCATGTGACAATGCGTGTATTCAACCATGTCCTCGTTTATATATCATTGTTCTTTATTTGTTCAGTGATTCTCACAAGAAATGTGAAGTTTAAACATTACACTAAAATCTTCCTTTAATGTTTTGACTTAAGTGAAAAAAATCTGCTTCTCTGTTAGCAACTTGCGCTACTCCCTTGCAAAAACCTGGTTGGAAGCTAATTTAGCATGGTACTAACAAGAGGGCTAGTGGACCTAAGTTTTCTGTTAATGGCAAAGAGGACTTAGAATGAATCCAAACTTGGGGAAGAAAATATGAGATCAAGGTTAGCTAGGAATCACAGGACTATGAAGTTGCCGTGAGATAAAGGATTATTCAAATCCTTTTTGGTTGAAGAGAGAAACAATGTGAAAAGTTTTTTTTAGAGGCACAGCCCACAGTTCCTTCTTGTCTTGGTCATGAGTTGGGCAGATAGGGGGGTGGATTTGGCAATTCAGAACTGGGTTTTGGTGAATGAGGAATTTTGATTCAGGTGAATGATCATGTATTACCCACATTTCGTGTATCATTGAACTTAATTGAGACACAACCTGTTTCATTTCAATTCAAAGCACAAAGGGGATTAGATAGTATATTGAAGTTGATGTATTGAGTTTGTGGTACCTTTAATTTTGAGAAACTGTATTTTACGTTTTCTTACGTAGGTTCAGTTAGACGTTTCTTGATGTGTATTATTTCAATTTATGTTATCAGGTCTGTTAACTTCAAATTCATCCCTGAGCCAGTATTTGTGTCCAAGGGATTTGCTATCTTTTTGTTGGCTGCTCACCTCATATTACTTGCTTCATTCGCACATTATAGTTGGTGCAAGTAGGTATAAAAGGTTTATTTTTCTTTATTTTTTTCAATGCAGAAAATGCTAGGAACCCCCTTCAACTATAGGTTAATTGCTGAAAAGCCCTCCTTGGTTTAAAACTCTGTAAGACTTCTTGAACTTCAAACTTACAGATGCTTTATGCACATACGTAAGGGTTCAGTTCATTGTAACCTGCACAATCTATTAAATTCAGGGAGGTGAGTTTTGAAGTTTTTTTGCTATTAACCTATATAGTAGGGGGTTTTATATGTAATTTGGAAAAGAAAACTTAATTTATCTTGTGAAGTCAGATTTAATAAGTTATTTTTCTTCTGTTTGACCAATAAATAATTAGACCCAACAATACTTTTATTTTGTGGTACCAAATGTTGGACAATGAAGTGTCGACAAGATCATAAATAGGTCATATTCTTGTAGAGATGAGAATGTTGTGATGATGAGCATACTTACTAGAATAGATAAGATGGATGCATGAACGAATTAGAGAGAAAGTAGGAGTAACTGTTATTCAGTGGAAGGTGATAGTAATGTATCTAAGATGGTTTGGCCATGTTTTGGAAGAAGATAGACTCAAATGAGTAGAGTTGATTAGATTGAGGATAGCTTAAGATGGAATTGGATCCAAATGGCTTCGGCAAAGACCTGGTGTTTGATATTACCACAATGGCATTGTTTGATATATGAAGTGACTCCTAACTAGGGTGAAATGACTTTTTGTTGTCATTAGTGGTGGTGGTGGTGGTGTTGGTGTGACCAATGTTTATTATTGTCCATGCTTTGGACGTTATAATCGGGATACATATGAACTGTGATGTATACTTGGATTGAAATATTGATGCAGCTGGATTACATGTTAACGTATTTAGTTGCTTACAGACACGAAGGGGGACTTTTCAACTTTCTGCATTCCAGATATGTCTTTATGAGAATGAGGTTTGCGGTTTTCTTCTCTTCCTCTTTTTCTAAGAAGGTTGACAAGAGCAGTTCATCATCCCTCCAGATCCTTAATAGAGAACGTTAGTAATCAATCTCTTGTAGGATTTAAGAACATTACTTCCCCTTTTTGTGATAAGTGATGCTAACTTTTGACTTCTGCTCAGATATTGTGACAACTATGTTTGTCGGGAACTTCATTGGCATTATATGTGCTCGGTCATTGCATTATCAGTTCTATTCTTGGTAAGTCTGCTGGGTTTCTGTTAATTATACAACTACTAGCTCTCTGCTTAATTTATTCTTACTCATCAAAATAATTTAAAGAAAGGAAAACAAAATATCGACCTGCTTAATTTATTAAGATGATACAAGATGCATCTATGACCTCTGTGCTCCGTGTTTCTATTAGTGAGGACATTCTCATTTAGAAATGCTTTTTCACTCATCTTCATCTTGTTTATGATTATGTTATGTTTGGTTATTTTCTTTTGGTGAATATACATTAGCTTTCAATTTAAATTTATTGGCCTGGTTTTCCTCTCAGTTTCCATCTGTGCTGATATTTCATTTAGTGTTGTCCTTCTTGTAGATGTCGTGGTTAAAATCCTTATAACCGAACATATTTCTCTCAGAAATTATTTACCTTCTTTGTGTTCAATCTTCTCTAACAAATTCTGGTAGACAGGTATGCAAACCACAAAACAGTTGTTCCTGTTTGTGGTTTTGTATTCTAAAGTAACTCCGGTGCTAATTCTTGCTGTTTGTTATGGTACAGGTACTTCTATAGTTTACCTTACTTGTTGTGGAGAACGCATTTCCCAACGTTGTTGCGGTAGGTTTAACCCACTTTGCATGCTTGCGTTTAATATTTTTTAACGATTTTATCTTGTATTGAATTCTATTTCTCTACTTGGCATGAACAAGCAGTTTGATTTTGTTTGTGGGAGTGGAGCTGTGCTGGAATATCTATCCTTCGAATAGCCTTTCTTCAGCCTTTCTTCTCTGTCTTCACTTAATTATTCTCTGGGGTTTGTGGTCTGCTCCCCCTGAGTATCCTTATGAACAATATAAACCATCCAATCGGAAAAACAAATAGAAGTTCAAAGGTTCCTCTCCGTTTATTTTGTGGTGGATAGAAGATGAATTGGACAAAATGATTCTCCCTCAGCACTCCTTCCCCTTTGATGATGTTTGTGATGTATCTTGGAGCAAGCCCCAGGACTACTAACTGGTGGATGTAAAACAAAGTATAGGAGCCAGAATTGTTATCAAATATGTCCATGTTTTTACAAGTTTTATTTTTGCTCACTTTGAAAGTTTTGCACTTGCTATGTGATAGTGTATCTAAAATGGAATTATTGACATTTAATAGCATAAATTTTCAGTGTTCAATTAAAGAGTATTAATTTGTGTGTGTGATTTTCACCTAAATTGTGCTGATAAGTAGTCATTTCCCCTTTGATTTTTACACTTGATCTCTACGCAATATAATAAGAAGGCATAAAGACCCTCTCCATCTTGGTAATTACATATCTATACTTTTTCTTTGCTTTTCTTTTTTAACTTAACAACTGTCTTTATTAATATACGCAATCTATTACTGTATATAAAGAATATTTTATTTTCTAAAAGTTGTTTTTTATATAGATAGTTTTTTTTTACTTATTTACCCTTATAAATATAACTAATTTATTAATTTGTAAAAATATTACCATCATAAACAATTATTAGTATACTATAATAAAATTTACAACTGTTTTTATTTATAATTATAATATTATAAAATTAATAAAATATAACCTATATGTATACTTTTTTAATTAAATATATGTATTTTATTAATATTATAAGAATGAAGTATATCTATAACAATTAATAATATTGATTAGATATTGTAACCGTATTATTCTTCTATACTTTTTTACCCTTTTATTCATTGGATTTTTATATTTATTGACCAACTTATTAGTTTTCTTCAACTAATAAAAGTTGAAAGTATTTTATTTTGTAATTGTAACTATTATATTCTAATTAAAATCTATAATATTTTATATTAAATTTTTATATACATTTATTAGTAATAGTTTTACTTAATTTTGGTATAGTAATTATTTTTTAATCATATTTGTATTCTTTTAATCGTCTACAAAAGGTCTTGGACGTATTAATAAACAAATAAATATTATTTTCAAATATTTTCTTATTATGATGATATTAGTAGAAGGAATTTGTTAAGTGGATGTAATTTGAAAAACAAGTTAAAATATATTTTTCCTTTAACTTTTCTTCTTAAAATGACCAAATGTCCCCATTTAGTGAATAAATTCAAAATAAAAAAAAAGGCTGACTGTTTATGTAAGGAGAAATTTAGAAAGACTAAATTTCAAAAATTCTGGCTGACTGTTAAAAAAAAATCAGTCAAAAAAGTCTAAATAGAAATTATTTCAATTTCAAATATAATTTTTGAAAAAAGGGTTACAAAGCTGAAGGAAAAGGAAGTGATTTCACTGTTTAGTGTGTAGTTAAGTAACTGAAGAAGAGTTGGAACTTGTGATTCAGACTTTGAAAGCAATTGAAGGAGTTGGAAGTGTAATTTTAATCAGAGCATGGTTAAGCTCTCTCTTCCTAATTTCCCTCTGTTATTGTTATATTTGTACCTTGGTTGGCTTTATCCTGCAAGTGTTAGTATCAATTTTAATGTTTAAGCAATTAGGGTTTTCAATGTCAATAACCAACTCAGTTTGCATGACTTAATTAGGGATCTTTTGTGGTACTGGTATGGATGTATTGCAGCCCATTACATTGCATTGCATGGTTAAATGTCATCTCAATTTTATTTAATTTGCAATTTTTAGTTCCTTTTTTTATTAGTATTCCCCTTCTTATGACAGGACGGACATGATTCTGAAGACCCAAAGCAAAGCACTGCTACTGCTGATATGATTGCTTTTGTAAGTTAAGCATCTTCAAGAGTTAATGGTTTTGTTTTATGTTTCATTTATATGTGTTTATGTGAATGCCAATAGTGCTAGTAACTGGTTGTTGCTGTAGACTGTAACATTTGAAAAAAAGATTTTAGATTAGTAGTTTAATGTCTACAACAATTTCTGCTTATTTGGTCTGTACCAAAGTCCACGATGAGAGTGGGAATGTGCAATTGTTGCTATGTAAAACTATGTTCAAACTATGTGTTTGTGGAGGATATTTCCTATGCTTTAAATTGCTTGATTACTTATCTCCCTCCTGAGTCCTGCCCCATTCTATTTTGCTGTAATAGTGCTCTGAGAACTTTTACTCACATACCAGTCTCATGAAGCAGGATCCAACACGGTGCCTGTATGAAAAATAGTCTAGCCTAAAGCTTATTATTGTTGATTTCAGATCAAAGTAAAGTAGATATATTTAAGAATTTAAGTGTCATTTATACTGTCAAGACATAAATTGTCGTGCATAATAAAATTGTTTAATTTTGAAATGATTGTTTAAAAGATTATACTTAACGTGATTTTTAATTAGCTGATAATGTAAATGCATGAAAATTAAATTATTTTAATCTTGTCTATTTCTGGATTCTTGAAAGAAGAGTCGAGGTAGATACATGATATCAAAACTAGTATCCACAAGGATCAGCAAGTAACTATTAGAACAAGTAGAGTCCCAGATCATTAGAGTAAAATTGGAAATTCTTATTGATTGGCAAAGTTGACCTGAACAAATTTATTTGGTCTGACTACTGTTTACTTACAGTTCCCGATAATTACCTAGCTGTTTATTTTTGAAAAAACTAAAGATTTTGAGATCTGCAAATCTGTATTTAAACACATCACCGTCTGAATTGGCAACTTTTTTATTGGTTAAAAACCTCATTACTTATGTTTAATTATGAATGCAAACATTGTATATAATAAACATGTTTCCAGCACCCTTTGCACCTTCTCCGGTGAAAACTCATGTTTGAGATGGAGTAAGCAAATGAAAAAAAAAAAAAACACAAATATATTAACAATAGCCACACCAGTGAAGATTAATTTACATAAAATTACAAAAACAGAGACGAAAACAGCATTCAAAGTAAAACAGAACAAGCCTGATGATCATAACTAGAAGACATGTTTGAGTTGCTGTTCATTCAGATTGTTGTGACAGTCATTTCAATACACTTCCAACCCTTTTGCAAACGTAATTCAGTCTTAAGAACATTAACTCAAACATGCAGAAAGTTGTAATCTTTTTAAGAATTACGGCAACGAGTGATGGCGGGGCAGCCACGGGTGTAAGGATTAGCTTCTGCACCAGGCTTGCAATTGTAGTAGGAAGCACCCTTCCTAGAGCATGGCACAGTGTTACGTTGCAGCGCCTTGTAGCTTATATACTGTGAGGTAGCTAGAATGCGCCGGTGGGACTCTGAGTCCATTCCAAACTCACCCTCTTCCATGCACTCTTCTATGGAGCCTTGGCAAGGTGCTGTTGTCTTAGGCACCAACCTTAGACGGTGCTCACCTATTGCTCCCACTATGGAGGGAATAATGGACATAGCCACCAAGAACATGGCCAAGAGAAAAAAAGAAGCATTTGACATTGTTTTGAAGTGAAGAAGATTTCTCTTATTCTTCTCTAGAGTTTCAAGTCTTCAATTCATTCTATTCTATCCTTTTATAGAAGCTTACTAGGAGAGTAGGAGCTGGTAGACTTGTTTTAGAAGGATTTCAGTTTTATAACAAGGAACTATTAAATGCCACTTTTTCTTTTCATGACATTAAGAATAACATTTAATTAAAATAATCAGTGTTGTAACCTTCTAGTGATTTGGAAGTTCAAATGTGTTTCAATTGCTGAGAAGAAAAAGTTGGGTTCACGATGAATAAACCATTCAAAACCTACCAAGAAAATGATATTAAGAATGAAGGGGCTTGAATGCTCCTAGGTTTAGATTCAAAGCATTAACTAATTAGCTTTGAAATGTCTAATGTTGGGCTTAAGATGTATGGATTACGCAGATGGCTAATTCAATATTTTGTGGAGTCTGAGGCCTTAAAAATTGATGTTGGGTTTGAAATAATGTTGCTCACGATAGGCCACTATAAGTCATTTTACCTGCCAAATTCCGTTGGCTAATTGACATTGAAACAGCTTCTTCTGAAAGCAAGCAATCGTGCTTATCCTGACAGACAAACATCAATAGTAGCATAAGCTCCAATTTTCCACAGTTGCCATCAAATGTTATTGGTGTAATCACAAGTTTCTAAACCACATGAGTGTGTAACCCAGGGTTGGTTTACCTGTACGGAAATTAATTCCCTTTTAAGAATATTGTGGTTTAATAAATTTCTGGAAAAATTGAAAACTATTTTTGAAATAAACTAATACATATATATGCACATCAAGACAAGTTGCTTCAAGTGAAGCAACTTAAATAAAATCTTGGGTTAGAGTTTGAGGAGCAAAACTTGTAAATTTTGGAAGTTTACCCACTTTAAATAAGTTTATCCGACTTAACTTAGGTTACTGGCAGACAAGAGCTATACCCTTGTAAAATAATTTTATATCATACATGATAAGTTTATTAACTTTTAAAATAATTAATTATTTTATAAATTATATCAAATAATGATTGTGATATGATAAACCTGTAAAATTGTTTGAGTTTTGTAAGATTACTTTTTTTTTCTTTTTAAAATTTACAGCTCAGATGCTCTACGTATGAGAGGAAGACTCCTGCTAGGTGATGAAAAAATTGATTTTTACAAAAGAAGATATTTTTGTTATTATATAACATGACACTTTTTTAACGTGTACTAATTGTTAGAATGTGTTTTCTTTTTAAATACATTAACTTAAATTTTTAGTTATTTGATAACTCACTTTGATCAAATTAATTTATATATAACCGGTCACTCATCAATAATTTAATTCTTAAAACTTATATTTCATGATCAAAAGATGTTACCGTTAACTTGCCGATAAAAAAAAAGATAATAAATAAATTTTTTTAGATCACCTCATACATTTTAGAATATTCTGGAATTTGAATTATATTATCTTAAATTTATTTGCTATTTTGTATATTAGTACTTTGATATGATTTAAATTATGTTATATATAATATATCTATATATATTAATATAAATGAATTAACCAGATCAATCAATGATCATATCATTAATCAATTGATCCAATGTCTTGATCAAATCAATTTAGTCATTCTTATCCATTGAAGACTTCTTTTATACTAACTTTTTTATTTTACTAGTTGAAGGATGATTATAATTTTATATTCACTTTCTCTTCTAGATTCTTTGCACTACTTTATCTCTCATTTTTTTTCATCACATTAAGTATTACATATCTCTCATAGTTCATTTGTTGAATGGTATTGACATCTAAAGATTCGCCCTTGGCAGAATCCATTATAGGATAATAACAGATGTCAACTCGTGTCGCGATGTCATGTCACTGACCAGCTCCCACATCGTACAAAAACTTAACCTAGTATATCCACTTTTATGCATTCCGTTACTCTTACATCAAACATCAAATGGCTTAGAGAGATTGTATGGTTATGTAATACTCCTGGTCCAATATATAAACTATTTTAACTAGCTGTAGTTAAATTCAGATGCATTCTCTTGTCAATCTGTATTCTGTGTCTAAAATAACACAGCTTCGCTCAAGTACAATACTACTTTTTTACGAACAAACTACAAGATTGAATTGTCACGAAAATATTTATCAACATTAATATTCCTTCGTAACATTTGCTTTGCAATAGTCTGTAGTGATCGTGGAGGAATGGATGTACAATATTTAGCTTAATGGTGAATAAAAATGTTGCTGTGGGACATTAGCAAAGAATAATACAAATTTGCATCCTCTAAATTCTCATCTTTCCAGCTTGCTTAAAAATGCTTCCATTGGTGGTAGCTCCTGCACAATTTGCTGCCAATCAGGCACACCCTGTAAATGCATTAGCACTCATTAGTATGTTACTGGTAATGGCATCAGGGGTAGTGAGTCAAGTCTAACCATGGACATCCAGGAAACTAATAAATGATAATTCCACAACATTGTGGAGAAAAACTTTATAAGTTTACTTTGAAATGGAACTTACCCTCCCTGATCTTCGAACTCTTCCATCTAAGCGCAGTATTATGTACACATCTTCACCAAGTGGAACTCCTTCAGATTTCTGCTGATCTCTTATCCACCTAGTTAAGTTAGCATACAACTATTAGCAAAGCTTCTTTTTCCCTCTCTCCACCTTTCTATATCATGCACTTCTTAGCTGACATCAATGCATCCACCCTTTGACATCTATGTTGAGGCTAATTTCCTCCCCTCATTCAATAAAAAAATATATTACAATGATAGCTAAAATGCAAGAAATCAGAGCATATTACCGTTCCCATTCTGCAGGAGACACAACCTCAGCCTTGAACCTAATTTCAGATTTCAACTTCGATTTTGAAGTTATGGACTGTGCTCGCTTCTCAAAATCTTCCTAGCAAAGTTTTATGGATTAGTATCATCTCATAAAAGAAATAAAACTTAGGATGAATAGCAAGATAGATATGAAGGGACATGGCTATATCAAGTCTTACCCCAATAGATGGAAGAGCTTCAGCAGCTTTTGGCTGCAGACCAAATCCTTTTTTCTCAATTTTTGTTTCCCGACCTTCTCCCCAGATAACAGGAACTAACAGAACACCACGTCTAAGGAGCTCGGTGCGAAATCTCTCGGCTCTTTGCATAGCCAAAGACACTGTTTCCTTTTTTCCTGCTAATATAACCTAAAACCAAAGCTTCAGTTAGAGCATGAAAGATTCATATTGACAAAGAAAAGAACAAAAACAAAGAGAAAACAGTATAGTTTACAAAAGACAAAGCAAATAGTCTTAATGTGATAATCATTAGTCTGTCACTAGTGCTGGGCATAATTACAGAAAGGAGATAAATGGGAGAAGAGAGCAGTCAACCAACTTAATGCCAAAAATATGTTAAATGTTGTGAGCATTTTACAGATCAATTTCAAGTTATCAGTGCCTCTCATTTTCGTATGAATTTCAAGATTAAAGTACCACTTCAGAAGGCCAGCATTATAAAGAAAGGAGATAATGTCAACGGATGGTAATATTATCGTAACTTAACTTGTATTAAAAAATGAACTCCAAACAAGATAAACAACAGAAGAAGAAACACTGAAAATGTTGTCTCTCCGATAAATTTCAAATAATCATCATATTTATTTATTACTCAGAAAGCTACTAATACTTAAAAGTTCAAATAGTTAGTTTGCCCTGACAAAGATAGACTATTGCTTTTGGATGGCTAAATACATATAAAATACCTTTACAGAAAAGGCTTGTTTTTATCTTTTATTATTGTAAAATTGTATATGTATAGTAATATTAATTTCGAATATTTATGGTTCCATACGTTCATCATTACTGTAGTCGTTATATATGTTGGGCAGCATGTAAGGTAATTTTATATGTAGGGCCTCGGCTAAAAATAGCGGAAGAATGAGAATTTTGTAGCTAAGTTGTAAGCTTTGCATATGGGAACAGGATGACCTAATTGTACATGATTAGTTCTAATTTAAACCAATTGCAATGAAACCATGCAACAAGCAAATGTCAACAAGCTACATTGCAATATTGAATCTGATATAAAAAAGTTACAACTCACAAGTTGAGATTTGAGCTAGCCAAATTACTATTTGCAAAGTTATGTACTGAGGTAATGAAACATTTATTAAGAGTTTTAGTCCTTTCTATCATTATATTTTATTTTATTTTTCCTTAAAAGACATAACCTCTACATTGTGAGAGATTTTTCAAATCATATTATAAAACTGAGAATTTTGATGAAGCTCTTCCTCCCTCCTTCATAAATGTCTCATGAGTGTGTATCTTTTTGTATGAAACATGCTTAATCACTTAATATGCAACATGCTTGTGATAATTTCAACAGGTAAATAAGTTAAAAATTTATTATCTTGTGTGTATAATTGAGCCAACTAAATTATTAGTTGAAGAGCCAGCCAAACAACTTTTTTGTTAGTTGGCATTTATCTTGTGTTGAAGATGGACATCTCCCCCTATTTCTATTCTTCAAAACCTAATACAGAGAAATATTTCAGTCACTACAAGAAGCCCCTCCTCCAGTAATGAAAAAAAAAAAAAAAAAAAAAAAAAAAAAAAAAAAAAAAAAAAAAAAAAGAAAAAAAAAAAAAAAAAGGAGAAAATCAAAAAAGAGGAAAAAATAAAAAAAAAAAAAAAAAAAAAAAAAACGAAGATAAAAACTGGTCTAACTAAATCC
>Ga0099825_1003833_pt1 | contig 19913 bp, 6 predicted proteins | sample SiratroredBW_FD_76838 | JGI IMG/M metagenome (GOLD analysis project Ga0099825, IMG submission 76838) | Root nodule microbial communities of legume samples collected from California, USA - Siratro red BW | ecosystem: Host-associated > Plants > Roots > Nodule | place: USA: California | collected... | reverse complement strand
ATATATATATATATATATATATATATATATATATATATATATATATATATATATATATATATATATATATATATATCATTTATAAAAATATATTATTGTTAATTTTCATTTTTATTAACTCAACTTGTCTCACTTGTTTCGTTGACCGTTAAGCGAAAGGAGTCAAAATGGATTGGTGGGTTCAAAACTCCAACCCAACTATATATTGTAATTATTTTTTATTTACATTTTTTCAATTTAATCTCTCTATTAATAATGAAAAATTTAATCAAATTCTTTAATTTGAAAATGTAAATGTAACTCTCTTTTTAAGTAAAATTGTAGTAGTTTAATTATATCTGTTTGGTAAGTATTATATACCTAATTGGATGAAAAGTAGTTTGAAGAAGTTGATTGAAGTTTTGATTAAGAGTGGGATAAATAATTAAGGTAGAGAAAAAGAAGATGAAGCACTGAACATAGAACACAATGAAGAGTGTCCAATCAAAAAAATTGAAAGGGATTTCACAAATTTTCATCATGTAATTCTGCAGCTAACTGAAACTGACCTCATAAGGTCACCAAAGCAGGTGAGTGTGTGAATTTTGATATGGAATTAAGGAGAGGGGCATGATGACTGAGATTCCCTTTGAAGACCCACAAGTCAGTCAAAATTTTAATAAATGGGTCCAAAAATGACCAAAGATACTTAAAAAAATATGATATTATTGCAAAACAATAAATAATTTCAGCAACAGTAATGTGGAGTTGAAAATATAACAGAAGCATATGGCTTAAGCAAGAGATGCCTCAGAGCAGGACCAACATATCCACATATTTACCACTGCTGCTCTTGGATTTAACTTAGCTGTATTAAATGTTTCTTGAAACTATATTCTCTTTGTTACAGAGTATCTGCAGCCTGCAGATTCGGCCATCATAACCATATCTAACACCATATTATGGACTTATAGGACGAGTTTGACAAACCAAAATCAATAGCAAAAATAAATAACTTTTGCCTTTTGAAAACAAAAATGATTAACTCAAGTAGCAAACCGAAAATTTACAAGGAATCTCAATAATTTAAAGTTGACTTTGTGTATCTTTTTGCTGGGGTTTTGAATTGCTTCATGTCACATTAAGATTAGTTTGTGGTGAATTGTAATATTGAATCCTTAAGTTGGCAAATAACAACTGTGGAACATAAAGTGGGGAACCTTCAAATTATGTGAATGAATGAATACAAGAATGATGTTTTGAGTGAAAGTAATAATTAAAAAAATTCCAACCACCTGCCATTTAGTAGAAAAAAATACAGTGAAACTATCATTGCTCCTCAGAAAAGGATGTGGTGTTGGTGATTCATGCAGTTTTTTAATGCTCATTTGGAAAAAGAGGTGAAGAAAACTCATTTCTAACTAAAGAATCAAGACACTGGTATTTTCCTCATGCACATGAAGAAACTCACCATTTCTGAGCTTAGAAAATGGCTTGCATAGACTAATGAAGTGCACAAAGAACTAAGTCGGTAGTTGAGCAATTGAAAGACAAATAAGTAATGAGTGTGTTTTATTTAGCTCTTTGGTACTCAAAATCAGCCCATAGTAAACTTTCATGAACTGAACATTTTACTAAACTGTTTAATGAAACATGTGCATTAATTTCGCACTCCCATTACCCCTGTTGTACCATAAGGTTGTTGCAAAGATACTAACTAAACAGAAAGGTGAGAGAAAACATTGCAAATCACATGTGATCAATGTGTTGCTAATATTTGTTGAAGACGTTTGACATTTTTAAAAATGGAACTTTACCCTAAAACGTAAAACACATTCCATATTTTGGAGTAAAATGCATAACAATTACTATTCTTAGAAGAAAAAAATGGTCTATGCATAGACGATTTAAAAAACGAAGACATCATATGAAAATAAGTTCGTGAGCTTTTACAATAACTACCTTATATCTATCATAAATTGTAATTAACCCCAGTTAGGATGAAAAAGGATGTCAAATAACCTCATCAACCTGTAACGAAAAAAAAAAACACAAAATAGACTCGCATGTTCTCTTTATTTCTTCATTGTTATATTGATTGTTTGTGTTGAATATATTCAAAAAAATTTATTTATTATTTTATTTCTACTTTGTTAATATATATTAATTATTTCATCAATATTATATTATTATACTTTGAATGGTACATTTTCCTAATTACTTGTAGTTAATAAAAGTTTCTTCAAAATTTTATCATCATTTTTCTCAACCAATCCTTATTTCTTTGAAAGAATACACATTTTAGATGAAAACAATAGTCAATAATAAGAAATTCCAATTTTTTTCTTATGTATAAATTAGCCTGCAGACCACAATTATACATAACTACGATAAATCAAAACACCCGACCCACATTAAAATTATACCCTTTTACATATCAAAATTTGAAATTGAACCATTTTACAATTTATTATATGCATATACTATTCTAATTATAATATTAATTGTTGATATCTACATCTTGATTATTACTCTGAATTTTAGAGGAGCAAAATTCTTGAAAACCATAATCATGTAATGAAGTCGAGTGTTTTAAACCCTTCGGAAAATTTTAACTTGAAGCAATTTTAAGGAAAACTCTGTACACATAGAACTCTTCTTCCTTGGCCACCAACCCCTCCTTAAAAAAACACTTAACATTTACATCTGGGGCATTCTTATCCTTTCTCTCCATGTGCAGTACCTTTGCCAACAACTGCAGTTATCTGTTCTTTCATTATACAAATCCGGGCCCGTCATTGGGAAAAGAAGCCACAAGAAGCCCAGGAATCCTATTATGAACGTTACACTTACAATCCCTGAAACAGAAACAGAAACAAATGAATAAGTCCAAAACAACATTTATATGGAAATGAATAATAAGCCATAGATCCCCTTATCCATAGTTCCATGACAAAAAATGAGCAGACCATGAGTACAGTTTATCGTACAAACTAACACTGTTTTCCTCCCCTGGCCCCCTCTTTTCTTTTAAAAAAATAAAATAAATCTTCCTGTACATGCACAATATAGGTCTTACAAAGAGTGCGAGTTCTTCCTGTGTCACCATCAGATATTAGATCTAAAACTTCAATAATGTCCACGGAAGCATCAGAACCTTAAGTAAAATAAACATACTTTTAATCTTGATTCACTGTTGGTGTAAAACTTCAGCCAACCATGTAATGTTGTCAAGTATGTACCAAACTTTAAAAATTCAAGTTGTCTATTGCAAGTGAAATTTCTTAGTTGCCCCAATATTTTAGTGATCTACATAAAATTCAGTAACTAAAAAGTAACATCAATTTCAGAAAGCTAAAAAAATTGTGATATATAAAGGTATTCTTCTACATTATAGTTTTCCATTCTTTGCTTCATATTTTAGTAAATAATTCATGATGAGAAGAGTTATAGAAGAATATTAATTAATAGCACCACGTAAGTCATTACTAATAATCTAAAACTTAAAATTTATACCTACAGTCAGAAGTCCAACTAAAACTAAATTTCTAAAACTATTACAACTTGCAGTACTTTTTTGAGCTTTACATTATACTAAGATCAGAATAATTCAAATAAATGAAGAAAAAAATTAAAAGCAAAGAGGCTAGGAATGAAGATAGAATATATGGTAGTTTGATATATTATAACCATAGAAGTCACATTTACAATTTACTTCAATAAGCAACTTACTACTTCTGCGCGAATACAAAACAGGCAGTCCCATAAAATTACAATATATGTGTGCCACTAAAGGAGCCACAAGGTGTCCTGAAAACCATCAGCGAAAAACAAATATAAGAGACAGAGAAAGGAAGAATAGGCCACCCTAACACCCTATAGGTTGGTTCCTCGTTAGAACTGAACTAGTCCCCAAAAATATCTTACTAGAATTGATCCAATCCCCAAAAATAACTACACCTTTTACGGCTCAGAAAAAAAGAAGGCTAAATGAACAGCGTGAATAAAATTATACCAAGTCATAGTAATATAATTTCATGATGCCTTTCTTATCATGTCAACCTCAACCCACAACAGAGAAACTTTCTGTACACTAAAGTGCATTACGTTACATTTGTCCAACAAATATTTGGTTCAGTTATTATAGCTTTATTTTTAGTTTTTGGTCCCCATAGTTTCATTCTGTTAAGGTTTTGGTTTCTATAGTATACCAAACAATAGCCTTGATGGTTGTATGACTTGTATCTCGAAGAGTGTGTGGTGTTCTGTTGTTAGTGGCAGGGACAAAACCCAAATAAATCAAACTACAGGGACTAAAAATCAAACTATTATAGGGACCAATGCTAAAGGTAGACTACAGGGATCAAAAAGGTATTTAAACCTTATAAAAAAGGTTCATTGTATTTTAAAATTAAAGTGCATTTACTTTCCTGTATAAAGGGTAAATTTGAGTAATTTACCCTAAGTCATTATCCATTCAATTCTTTAGCAATGCTGAATGTATCTAAATTTGTGTTTCAGAAGCGCATTCTATCATCAATAATACTAGTCAGACCAAATATATCAAAGCCATAAGTATGCATCAAATGCTCAAAAAGACCACTTACCAGTTCGAATGAAAAGAAAAGATGCATATGACCCAAAGACAACAGTGTAGCCAAGCTGGAGACCTGTGAACAAATTTTATTTTGCCGTGAGATTATCATCCAAAAATACTAAGTCGAGATTCTTTGAAATGCCCCAAAATCTTAAATGCTCTACAAAAGATACAACGACTTAGCCAGTGTGACTTCGATATAACAAGTCCAGGAGCTGATGAATAACACAAACATAACCATACCTATAATCATGATAGCCTTCATTATTCTGTAATTTTGCTTGGTGTAAATCTCCACAAAATGATTTAAATGTGCTGCAAACCAATAATGAAGTAAAACTTCTCAATAAACCTTGCATTTGAAAAAGAAACAATAATATCTGCTCATTATTTTCTTCATTCTACAGACAAATGAAAATTTGCTGAATATTGTAAGGGAATTTATCTCACTGTTAAAACATTTACTGGCATCTATGATATGTGAAACATGCATTAGTTTCACTCAAGTGTAAACCAAAACTGTTTCTGTGCTTACATCTTAGGACAACACTGCTGAAAAGGGTTGTGCATTAAACATAGTATGAATACTGAACAGAATCTTATCCACTACATTTCCTTTTTGTTAGGGTGCATGTAATCTTTACCAATTAGTAGTTAACATTTATTCATATATCTTGTCTAAAATATAAAGGCAACAAGTTATTTTGCACATATATTCTAATTAAATGAGACAGTTAAAACATTGTCTGCTAATTCATTAGAGTAGTGATACACCTGCTAAAAAAGGTACAAAGAAATCTCTTGTATAAATATGCATCCCCATTCATGCATACACACATGCTTCTTCACCTAACAACCACAAAACGAATTTATTGTGTCCCTTCAAAAGTCTTCCAAACAACAGCAACAATAGCCTTATCCCAGCAGGTGAGATCAATTACATGAATCAAATGACACCACTCAACTCAGTTAGAAGACAAATTCTCAGGTATAAACCCTTCCAGAAGTTTCTTGAAAATTTATTATTAATAATAAGCACTTTGAAAGCCTAATGAACTTCAGCTTAACAAAACTTGGAACAATGCCATTGTTATACTCAGGGATTTTAAACTCAAGAGTCTATGTAAACTTGTGAAACTTTTGTAGACTTGACTCAGATTTTTGACTCATAAACTCATAAGAGTTTACCTTATACGAAAAATAATATTACAAAATCTATTAATGGCCTATATGCGTAACATAATACTTTTGACATAACAATAATTCAACATTTAAACTTCATAGCAAAGAAAGGTAGCAAACTACAATAATGAAGTAAGATAATACATTAATGTATAATAAGATCAAATTTACATAAATGGCTTAATCATATATAAATTGATAAAAAATAAGTTCCTAAAGTGAAAACATTTAAAAAAAGGAGCTAATTTCTTCACATAATTTGAGTCCTAAAAAAACAGTCCCTGTGGTGTTAGTGTAGGGTAAAAATTGCATTGATTTCAAACTCGTTAACTCGCTTGATGACTAGAGAATTTATGTGAATTTACATGAGTGTAAAGAGTTTATATGAGTTTACTCAGAAAAGGATGAGTTCACTCGTTTCATCTACTTAAAATCGTATACTCATGAGAGTTTAAGACTTACCTCCAGAGTTTGACAACCTTGGTTGTAGTACTATGGATGATTGATGACTTCTCTTAAAACATCTTTGAATATTAAAAGACAAAAGATACTCATTTACATGTAAGAATAGAAAATTATACTATATAGCCTTAAAAATATTAAACATCTTCTAGAATTGGCATATAAGTACTTACCCAAGCTGAACAAAATAGGGCAAAGAAGAGTAACACTGTATGTTTTAAATCCTCCACAAAGAAGTAAAGGTATCATGCATGCCCTAAACACCAACTCCTCAGTAAGGGGTGCCTGTTAGGTATACCATAACAAATCATTCACATAATGCATGTGAGATATGCAACTGATCCTATAAAACGCACATCACCTAAGTTGTATTCACAAGTTACCAAACTAAACTATTTGCTACTATGCTTTCAGTTTCTCACTATAAGTACTAGAGAAAAGTAAGCTAGAAGCTCAGTGGCTCGTTGGAAACATTAAGGCTCAATTGAACAATGATGACAAAGGTACTAACCACAACATAGTTTCGCCACACCGAAATATTTGACGAAATCACAGATAACCAGTCAAGAAACCGCTGTAAGGCAACTTTGCAGGAATCGAAGGACAGGGCATCCCCAGAACTTGTCTGTTGCCGCCAAGAAGCCAGTAACAGAAGACACTTGTCAAAGATAGACCCAGCATACATTAGGGAGGTCAAGCAAAGAGGAAGGACCACAGCTTGCCACTGTTTCATACACAAAATCACATTTCAGAAAGAAAATTCAGCAGTGACCTTTTTTCCAAATCTGCATAATGTAGTAAGAAATACAACTTTACATCACCACACAAGAGAAAATGCTCTTTCATCCCTCAATTGAACCAGTGAATATCATACACATTACTCACAATATGGTCCCTCCGGATGCCAAATACACCAACAATGTGAAGCAGTTCCTTAGTTTGCACCTGAACACATAGTAAAATAAAACCATAAATGATCACGACAGTAATATCAAACATCGACCATCTCAAGGTGATTTTTCCAAAATAACTCTAAAATAACTCAACTTATATGTATTTTGGTACTCTTTAACTAAAACTGAAATTTCACCTAATGAATCCCCGTGATATAAATTTGCATAAAAAAAATATCAAAACATAAAAGTGAAACTGTAATGATAATGGAAGACACCAAAAGTATCTAAACAAATGCATGTAATTTTTTTTGTTCCAAACTTCATTTTCCTTCAACTGCAATTCTTCCACTGCAACACTATTAGACACTAAATATGAGACAAATGCATCTAATCATTTTAATAATAATAATAATTATTATATTTAATTACTTATTTATTTCTATGGTTACAAAAAATGAAATAAATATAGTCTCTGTGTTTTAAAATATATTTTAGTCTCTTCAAGTATTTTTTGTATCTCTTTTTGTTGTAACCTCAAGGACTAAAAATACTACAATGGAGTGTATAAGACTACTTAGATGGGAATTAAAAATGATATGTGTAAGAACCCAAAAGGAAGAATATACTTTTAATCAGGAAGTAAAAAAGAATGATTTTTAATTACAGAAACTAAAACTACAAGGAAAAAATTGTAACCATAACCAAAATGAGGGGAGAAGGGACGTGCATACTTGGAGAATGAATACTGTGAGGAAGAGGGAGAGGACAGACGAAACGACGGCGCACACGAAGCGCCGAATCATGTAGGTTTCGAAAGAAGAAGGAGGCGGAAGACGGAGGAGGATTGTGGGAGCGTAGAGGATGGCAACATAGAAGAGGGCCATTGTTATGCAAGCGATCAACGCCATTGTATTCGAAACAACGCCTTCTTCCCCCATTGCAGAAGCTTAATGATGCAAAAGCAGAAACCCTAAAGATGAAGAGGGAAAAAGGGACAGAAAATAGGGTTTGTGGAAATTGGGAATCTGAATCTCAATTCAATTTTAATTTGTTCAGGACTTAGGTTGACTACCTGATACAAAGGATCCAACTTTGAGCAAAGGGTACATTTTGGTGTTCTTTTCTAAGAAAATATTATTTGTCAATTCTTAACTTTGTCTTAATTGTGGAGGTTTGTCTCTGGGTTAATTCAAACAAGCTTTTGTAAATTCACTGTTTTTAGCAATCTTTGTCATCAATAATTCTGAGAAGAAAAGGATTAAATATGAATTTTATCAAAAACATGTGATAAATCACTTTATTCTCAACATAATTGTTATACCATCTTAAACAATAGAACAATATTTATTACAGTAAAATATAAACAATTTTATAATTTTATGATCTCTATGAATAATTAATTAAAAATAATAATATAATTTAATAATTTATAATAATATATAAGAAAATTACATTTGTGTACACAACTTCTAACAATTTTATTCTCGAATAATTATTTTTTAAAATTTAAATAACTACTCATAATACAAAAAATCACTTACATAATAAAAAAACACTTAGAGGATAGAATGTGATAACCATAACTATATCCAAAATTCACAAGAAAAAAAAAAAAAAATGAACGCTCAAATAATATACTGAGAAGATGTTTAAAGAAGAGAAGGAGATGATGCTACCACGGTGCAGGTGTGAAGAAACAAATAGAGCAAAAGAGTTTCAGTAGAAAAAATAAGTGTGGTGGTGTAGAAAGGAAAAATAAATATCAAGAGCCTCCTCTTCACCTTCTGTTTCTATTTTTGGACTCCTTGATTGTTTGGGCTTCTACAGGCCCATCGATTACACACACCACTGGGTTCATAATCATTATTTAATATAAATTCCAAAAAAAAATATTTAAGGTGGCCTGCTTCTACTTTTAGAAATTTCTCACTTCTAACTATAAGCTATATATGAGAAAGCTTGAACGTGAGTTTGGTCACTTGTGTGTTGGTTGTTGTTTCTCCCATGTCCTAATCATCACAATTTTGTTCGATTTCTATTAACCTTTTAGTTTGTAGGTTTGTAAAAGAAAGGTGGGACTCTTCCATTCTTCATCACTATCTAACTAAGATGATGTCATAATTTTGCATTCTGTTGGGTAGGTAGCTCTAAGTTTGACTTGATGTTATGATTCTGGTGAAAGTGAATAAAATATAAGTGAGCAGCAAGAGGGTCAATTATGGTGGAGCAGCTTAGAGGATTTGATTATCTGAAAACATAATCACCTCTTTTTGATCCTTTTTGACCGTTGCACATTTGTTGGGGAGCGTTATACTTGCCACCATCCACCTCAACATCATGCAAATTGTCACTATATATACTATACGCATGCTATGTTATAGTATTCCCTACAAACGAGACCATGACAACTTCTTCACTTAGAGGTTCACAACATCATGGGAAAGTTTCCCAAAATTTTGAAGTGGAAGAGGAAGAGGATCTGTTTGAGATTGACCTTGAGGCTGTGAACTGCGTTTCACCACCTCGTTTCTGGGAAAGTTGCTATACTTCCACAGGGAACATTGCACTTCTGGCCAATTGTTTGCTACCAAAATCTCATGTCTCAAGTGCTGTTCCAGCAGTCTCTTCTGCAGGGAACACCAATGTTGTGTTGATTGCAGAGCCCACATCGTTGGGGGAGTATCTTAGGCTACCGTTTTTGGGGATTATACACGAGAAAATGGAACCTCAGTTTCGATTCCAATTTCAGCGTTAGTCAGGGACTTCAAATATCTGATTACAAGTTTTATATAAGTTGGGATTTTAATTAAAGGAGAGGAAAATATCTACTTAGTTGTTTTTCATAGTATTTTTCTTCTTTATTTATTACCAAATAGAATGTTATATAATGTTTAGTAGATATGGTATAGGTAATATTGCCATGACTTTTCTGGATTTGTTTGGTTTTGTTTCCTATAATTATCTTTTAAATTTCTTTTCTGTGCTTGGATTGAACAAGACAATTAAATTCGGCACATTTAAATATAGACTTGAATTTGTATTATGGACATGCATTTGAACCCATCACAACTTAAATGGAGAAAATTGATTAGATTTGAGTTTTCATCTTTATATATATGTTGGAGGGATAAAATATAATATGGCTAGAAGAGATAGATTGATGCTTGATATGGTTAGTTATAGTTCAATATATAATATAATTTAAAGACAATATAGTAGAGAACGATTGATATTTGATATTTTTATAATGATTCGTTTATAAATAAATATTATATCATGTTTTTATCAAGTTTTTTTTTAAGATCACTATCGTCGTAATATAATTAAGTGTTATTGAATATTAATCACTTTTAACTAAATATTATTTAAAACTTAACTATTTATAGGTAAGCTACTTGAATATTTTCTAAAATACAATCACTTTTGACTAAATAATCTAAAATACAATAATTTTTTACTAAAGAATCTGAATATTTTTTAAATCGTAACTATTCTTACTTAAACAATTTGAATATTTTTTTAAAATATAACCACAATAATTTAAAAAAAAATAATAATCTACAAGATCACATGTTCACTTACTTAAAAAAAGAATAATACTATAAAAGATTAATATAAATGAAGTTCACTTGATAGTTCTTTTCTTCTTTTCCTTATATACTTTTCTTCTCCAATGTGCTTTAAATTTTATATCTTTCTATACAGGCACAATTATAATAACAAAAAGTTTTATCTTAAATTAAATCACAAAACTGAAATTTAAATTATACTAAAAATTTTTCTATTATTATTTTTTATTTTTTCCTTCTTCCAATCAAAATTAAAATTAATTTCAACATTTTTAAATACTTATTTAAATTTAATTATTTTTTCTCTTACACTCCTTTATTTCTATCTTTTAAAAAGAAAATAAAAAAAGTCCGATCGGAATTTAACTTTAGATCGGTTTTCTTGCATTAGAAGATGTTGAAAATCCGACCCTCCTGATGTCAAATTCCTAACATAATGAAAGGGGTCTACTTAATTAATTAAAGTAGAGAAGGGTTTATTTCAATACTTAATAACAGGTTTATTCTGGAGAAAAGTTCTGTAACTTGTATCTAGCCAAAAACAGCATTCCTCCAGCTTTTGCCTCCGTATGTTCCAAATCATAATCCATTTCCCTTTTCTGTTCCTTTCCACGAACACCATAGTATCCAAATTCATTCAATTCTTTCTTCCTTTTGAAAAGTCATACTTTACCAATGACCAGCTAGATCTTACTGGGGGGCTCCCTCCTTTGGTTTCATGTGTCAGATGTAGCCATTATACATGCAGCTGTGGTTAAGCCAAGTCAATTCCTAGACCCTTGTTAGGTTTTGATGTAGATCAATCTCAGAGAGATATTCATCCAATAACTTGGTTTTGTTAGTGTGATTTTTACACACGCTCAAAAATCAAAATCACAAGAATCTGGTAACAGAAGCTATAGATACTGTATTGTTAGGGTAAAAAAGGTTTAAACGTAGGTTTGCCAATTTCATGTGAAGTTCATAACTGTTTACTTATTTTAGTTTCCTGTTACTAATAAAGTAGAGTATGCAGCTAGCAATGTAGGGTTATCAAAATAACCAATGGATGCGGAAAAGGAAGAAGAAGTACATATGTGAAGTGGGGAAATATATCTCTTTCATCTGGTTTGCCTAGTAAACACCATGTGAGAAGATACGAATGAGCTCACTCCGCAGTTTCGCCTTCTATCCCTAGGGTTCCATGGCTCAGTTCAAGATAATGTGCTGAAGAGACATAAGAAAGACACTTCAATTCCTTTGTTTTATATATGAAGCTAAGGAATTTATATAGGACTAGAGAGAGCACATCGTGCACCGTGCATGAAAAACAAAAAATAGTAAAATAGAAAGACTAAAATATTATTCAACCAACACGTTAAAAGGGATGGTATAGTCTAATGTGAAAGGGTATAGTAAAAATTTGACGAGATGAAACAAATTTTATTTTAACAAATTGTAAATTTCATTAGGATTCAATCCAACCATACATTGGTCATGAAACTATTTTGGCCTACCTCAGAAAAATAATGTTAAATCCAAAATAATAAAAACGTAATGCGTATTTTAAAATCAAAGGTATCAAAAATATTAATTTATTTTTTCTGTATAATGATTTCATATAAACAAATATAAATATATATATATATATATTAATACGATAATATTATTTTTAATTTTTTAATTATTATTTTAGAGATAGGTCTTTTTCATATCTAATTTTCATCTTTCTTAATTTCACACAAAAAAAATGAAAATGTTTCATCAATCTTCTTTCATTATAGAATCAATAGGATGTTGAAGAAGTTTATCATATTTTCTATTATTCGCATGTTAGGTCGGGTTTTACATTCTTTTTAGTGACAAACAATCTTTTAAATTCAAGTATTATTAAAAAGTACTATAACAACTTAGTATGGAGATCTTCTATTTTTTTCTCACCTCTACTTGCATCAAGTTTCTTTTTGGATCGTGACAACCTACATGTCAGACACACCTTTAATATCACAAATACATAATGAATAGGGCATGCACGTAACTTGTTGTACAACATACTCATGAGATGTAATATCTTCTTTCTCTAATATTGCAATTAGGTAACATGTCATCTTCTGGAAGCATGTCCTTCAAAAACTCCAATATGAAACTTTTATTCCTTTATCCATTTATTGCTTTTAACTAAATAACCTTAAGACTGTAAACAAACTTTTAAAATTATTGTATCTTGTATAAAATTGTTGATCCAAATAAATTTTAAAGAATCACACACATGTGTTTTTCCAAAATTTTCTTCACCAAAATCACATATAATAATCTCCTCTAAATTATTGTTCGTCCTTTCTTTCAAATCTTCTATTTTTAACATTATTGAAATGTCTAATATTTCTCTCTAACATGTTTATATTGTATAACTCTTTTCACAAAACCAAAGATAAATAGGTGATAATGTATCTCTATAAGTTTCTTATGTATGTGATTCAGACACACGGATGCATAGATAATAATATGTCCTAAAGATAGGCTTTTCATCTTTTCAAACAAATTTTAAGAACTCATCAACTCTATTTTTATACTTTTCACTAACATGAAATGCAATATGATTTTTCCTTTTGTAATTGAATGTGACACTCTACCTATTTAGAAAAACATTTTCTATATAATTCGTTAGCACATACAAACTAAGCCTATTATCTTATATTTGATAAAATTCTGACAATATTTTGCATTGATCTCCAAAACACAACATGAAAGTGGTCATAAAGAAAGCACCACGATCAAATATGCGTCCAGAGAACAATTGGTAATGGTTTCAACCAAATTTAATATTAAATTTAATGTGTACATAATAAGAAACCATTAAAAATAATTTTTTCAAATTTTCTAATACAACAATTTAATATTTAATACAAACAATTAATATTTAGTCATTTAATATTCACTTAATTGTACATGAAAATGGAATTAAATATAAATTAAATTACTACAAGAAAAACAAATTACATAAAGTAAACATACACTTTTCTTAAACTTCAACTAAAATAATTTTAAATGAACTAAAACATTTTATTCTCACGGTCCTTCTAAGCTATATTTTTTTCCTATAATATCCCTATATTACATTTTATAAATTTCTTATAATCTAATCCTAAAACTTTAAACAATACGACGACTAAAATATCTTAATCACAAAAACTAAAACTTTTAATTATTACCTATCATTTTATTATTCCTAAAATCTAAATAACAAACTTAGAAAACTAAATAAGATATTGTACTTTAAATTTAAAAGTCAATACTTTAATATCAACTAACAATAATAACAGAGACATTAATAGGTTGCTGTTACTTTTTTTTTATCGGCAACAATAAATAAATAAATTAGGATATTTTAAAAGTGTCTCAACCCTTCCACAAAAGTATTATAAGTCATCACCTGCTTGCTGTATCACATAACAACCACGTATCTAGCTATCACAAAAGCAAATTAGTCATATTGGTTCACAAAATCGTCCCATCTATCACCATAACCCCCAAAATACATAGTTCACATTTTTCTAGATCCTTTACAAAAGTAATCATTAATCAATAAAGGGAAGTATATACTTTGGTCATACCATTACAATTGTCTCCCAACTAACTTGGATCAGTTTAACTTTTCCCTTCAGATCAAATAAATCTATATCCTACTTCTTGAAAGTTCCAATACTTGTTGATTATTTGAATGTTGACTGATTTTTATTGTAATATTAAGACTCTGTAAACCACAAATTCCTCATCCTTTGGAGCCAACCAAGATTAGGTTAGGATGCCTTGAATAGATTACCTTCTTCATGACGCCAATATCTTCAGCAACACCAATTCCAATTAGCATACAAAATAACATAAGCAAGTTTTTTTTTACAGGAAAACTTCACAATTCCTCATAATAAAATTAATATATCAAGTTTCCATCAAAGACAGTGTATAAACTTTGTTCCACTATTGAAAATATGAATACATTTCCTGCATAGTCAAACAGTGATACAATTTGAAACCAAACAATCGAAAATAAGATTCTAAATACCTGCATAGGTTAGAAAAACATACAAATCAACATCCTCTGTCAATGAAAAAATTGACGTTAAAAGAACTTTTACCAAGTAAAGCATTTGATCGAAAAGAGAGAGTTTAGACACACCAATCAGAATAAGAAAATTTTGTCTTTGGTACTTGTTCGTTATCCAAGTTCACACATTGACTTAAGCTATACTAAGGATTTCCTCTGCATCAACCTTAAAATTTCTAAAGATATTATTCCTATGTATCCAAATATTCCAAATAATAACTATCCATACAATACCCAAACTTTGTTTTCCTTTACATTCAAATATAATAGTCCAAAGTGATTATTCTATTTAATTAAAAAATGTGGTGTTGTATAAATTTTAACCATGAATAATACATATCTCACACTCTCCTAATAATACTGCTCCAGTTAAAAAAAAAATGACCAACACTTTCCTCCTTCTCTTCACACAATGCTCACAACCTATTATTCAACTGCACACCTCTAATTTATAGGTTATCCTTGGTAGGTACCCTATTGAGTAAAACTCTCCAAACCAACATTGATGCAGAAGGTAATACTTTAATTTTCCAAAAAGTCTTGTACAACACCTCGTCTTCACCTAAGATCCTTTTATTTAAAATGCTATATGCAAACTTAATAGCATTTTTTTTAACAGCAATGAATAAATAAAATAAAAGGAACACTTAAGGAGTGTTCCAACCCTTATACAACACACCTTAACCAAGAAGAGTGTCACACAACTACCAACACATGAAACCAAATAGGGCACTCTACTCAACAAGTCAGACCCAAGATCCTGGGGTTACCTAATAAGAGAACAGAAACCAATATCTAGGAAGAGAAGGACACAAAAAATAGAAACAAACAGGTCCACATACAAAGAAGGGTGGGGGGCAACCAACCATACCTCAAGCCAATGATTGGAGGCACAACACCGAAGAGAGAGTCCAATCCAAATAAGAAAAAGATGTTCTCTTCATCTTGTACTTAACCCACAACCAGCTCTTAAGAAGAGCTAGACTAAAGATCTCATCAGCATCCACAACCTCACCCTTGAAAACCACCTTTTTTCACAAACTTAATAGCATAAACTTGGAGATCATTGTCTTTCAAATCCATTAAGCACAACCCTGACTATTTAAAAGTTTACTATCTAACTCTAATATCATTTAATTAACTTGGTCCTTATCCCACTGAAAGCAGATTCTCCTCTACTCCAGATTTCATTCTCAAATATTATCATTTCATTTCTCAACCTGACTCAAAGTTATTTAATTATTTAAGCTATTGGAATAAAATCTAGAATAAGAATCTTTAAGAACATTTTGTCCAACTCACCTATCGTCCCAGAATCGAATCCTATCACCCTTGCATGACCTCCAAACTAAATACTCAAAAACAACTATAGATTCAATTTAAATAATAAAATAAAGATATAAAACACTAACCTTAATTATATATGTTCACCAATGTAATTGAAAAAACTTTCAGCTCACTAAATGGACTAATGAGACGCAAGGAGACCACGCTTAGGGTGACGAATCACTAAAGGCAAGCTTTCGTCATTATGGAAAAAATCACTCGCTTTTGTTTGCTCGCCACAACTACAATGAAGAAGAAAGATTATGTACGATTTAAACAAAATTTTATGTTGAATGCCCTAAGTTTAGTGTAAAACTCCATATATTTACATCATATATCTAAGTTAAAGATGAAGTTTTACTAGCAAATCTTAGACGTCGATATAAAAATGTTGAAAATTTTACCGAAATACCATCGCATTTTTTTAAGTTGATTTTTTAGAATCCTAGTAAACTCAATGACGTGGTTGTCCACTATTTTGGCTTTATATTTGAGAGAAAAAAAATCTTATTTAAAACTAAACCTTCGAAAAACTAGATTAATTGTCATGCTAAATTTTGTTTCTCGCTATCGTTCAGCGAACCGAATGTACCTGACAATTAATTAAAGAATTCAAACGCATCCAGATATGTGAGAAAGCTGCAAGATTAAAAGGTGAAGAAGAGATACGTTTTCTAAGTTTACATTGTAAATAGAGGAACAAAAACTAATGATTATATGGTTCTAGTTCATATTAATTTTCAGAAAAATAAAGGCACGATACTTTCAAAGCTATAATATCCTAAATTTTCTGAAAAACCCTTGTTATCTGCCATGTTATATTCCAAGCTGAAATCTTGTATATGCTTTCTTGAGTACATAGATATAGTAAGAGGCAACTTGCAAAAAAAATGTCTGCTTCTGCGTTTTGATGTAAAACTTCACATCCATTAGAAGCTAAAATAAGTAACTTTTGCATACTTCAATTACTAGGAGAGGTGAGAGAGTACTTGGTCCACGTTAACAAATTCATTCCAACCTTGCATATAGTTGAGTCAGCAAATAAAAATTTAAGCTTGGAATTTCGGTATTGCTATATATTCTTTTCATACATAGGTTTACTTTTCTTCTCCATATATAGCTGAGTTATCTCTAACCAACGTCAATTTAAAGCAGATCATTATAAGTTATTAATAAAGACTAGTCCCCTTTATCTAATGTTTTCATACTCCTTAACAATTGTCATGTTGAGTAAGTTCTTTGTCAATCATGTTGTGTTAGCCTGAGTCCTGAAACTATATATGGAAGTGTCACGTTTTCTTCACTCTTGCACATGCAATATTTTGATATTATAGTCACTTAGTGATGCATACTTTCTACTTTAGTTCAATCGAATTACGACTGAAAGATTTCACTTTCATCTATATTAATTTATTGAATTACACTCAGCAGTATCAACTCCACAGTGTTTAATCAAATATTCAATATATATTCTGGAAGCTTGCACTGGAAAGTTGCTCATAATTGAAGAGGTAGACAACATTTCATTCCAATATAGATTGACAAATAATTTGGTTTTTGGAAGAAAGATTATTCAACCCTCTCGTATTTTTTTTTTTGAACAGCAAAGAATAAATTAATGGGAACACTTATGGGGTGCTCTAACCCTATTACAAGAAAAAATAAACAAAACCGAATCTAAAGAAATCTACAACACTATAGCCAAAACAACACTTTAGTCAAAACAACACTCAAACTTACAACTGGACACAAGCAGGAAAACCAACACAAACTATAAAACTCAACAAAGTAGGACCTTACCCAGTGGTAATACCTTTAGCACTAAACTCCCTATGTTCAACAAAAAAGACATGTGAACACATCCAGACCTAATCCATTATGATCCCATCAAACAAAAAGACTTTAGCACATACCCGAACAAATTGTAAGATGGCTTCCTCAAATCTGCACTGTCTTTCGTAATCTAAGACACAAAAACCTTGAGAACTTGTTACTACCCTAGTGGTCTAACTGCAATCAGCACCAGCTCTCTGCCAACAATATGTTTCCCTGCAAAAAACACAACAAACGCAAAACAAAAACCAACACCTAGCTTGCCCTCCAACCTCACTCTCTGAATAGGCTTCCTATAAAGCAGCAGATAACAGTACTCATGGACCTTTCTCCTATACACAGGTGGTCATCTAAGTATATATCACGTATTTAAGATTCTGTTTGTGTCTAGTGCAGAGCTAATTTCTTAAGAGGATGTAATCATTTTATAAGGTAGGAGGTAAGGGTACATGTATTCTTGATTGGTTTGTTTTGTTTAATTTACAGTGCAGGACATTGGTGTAAGTAATAGGGGTTGAGGAGCAAATACTAAAACTAATTCTAATATTAATTACTAATAAAAAAATTTATTGTGATTGAAAACATCAAAACTAGATATGCTTTTTTTTTAGTTATTTTTGTATGTTTTTCAGATTCTTGAGTTACGTCATGTGAGGATATGGATTTTGGAATTAGATGAAGTATTAATATTGTAAAATAAAAGTTTAAGTGCAGAAACTGATGACCATAATAATAATCACTCTTGTTTGTGAATTTTTTTATTATTTATCTTGTAATAGGATTAAAGTACCTTAAGTTGTTGTTAAAAAAAATTCAATTTATAAAAAAAACAACAACATTTAATTAGACTACCTTATAATTTCTCCTCCTTCTTAATCAACATTGGTTTCCTTGTCTATGATGAAAAAAAAACTTCTATTTCAATAGAATTTAAATAAAAAAAGCAAGGAAGCAAAGTGAATTTGAACTCCAGGTTACACGTAGAAATAAAAATTATTATTTCACTTTATCAGAGAACCTCGTGTACTATAATAGACCACAACTTTATAAAAAGTTATGCACGAGTGGATAAGGATACACCAGAGACTTTCTATATTTAATTAAATTCAGCTTCAAATTAACTCACATACATGACATGGAGAATGGGAGAGGAGCTCCAGAAGGGTTATAGTTATATATATATATATATATATATGAACGTTTAATTTCCACAACTCCACCCTTAGGACACAACATAATATTTCCCAACACCATGTATGTTTTTTCACCAAACCTATCAAAACACACCCATCTAAATTTTATCTGCTTCAAATTACTTTTCATTAAAAAAAAACTCATTACAGTTAATAAAAAGAGATAGCATTTCTGCAAGCTCTTTCAAGCCACGTGATGGTTTAGAACTGAAACTACTCCCTTATAGGCCCCTACGTTATAACTTATTCAGTACATTGGCTGCATTGCACAGGGAGCCATATTAGCGTCTTCTTGCAGCAGTTTCCCTCTGTGCATTGAAGTAGACAGCAGCAACAGGGAGGCCAAGGTCGTTCTCAGATGAGAATTTGCGAGTGTTAAAGTGATCCCTTGAAGAGGGTGGAGTAACACACTGTCTACGTTTTTGCTGGAACAGGACAAACACAAACCTGTGTATCCCTATGTTAGGCTTTGGCATTTCATAGCTCACCAACACATTCCCTACCCAAAAAAGAAGGGTGCAAAACATGGATTAAGTATATATGTGAGCATGCATTTTTTATTTTTAGTAGATCTTAAATAAGTAGAAGTTACCAAATGAGGCATTTGTTGTGCCTGGAATGTCTGTCACGATCCTGAAAAAGGGCACAGTTTCAACCATTTAATTAGTCTAGGCTGAGACCTTAGAATTACTTTGCTTTTGCACAGTAGTATATGTATATGTATGTGCGTATATATATATATATATATATATATATATATATATATATATATATATATATATATATATATAT
>Ga0099825_1003830_pt1 | contig 19917 bp, 10 predicted proteins | sample SiratroredBW_FD_76838 | JGI IMG/M metagenome (GOLD analysis project Ga0099825, IMG submission 76838) | Root nodule microbial communities of legume samples collected from California, USA - Siratro red BW | ecosystem: Host-associated > Plants > Roots > Nodule | place: USA: California | collected... | reverse complement strand
GTAATCCATCATAGAAACCTAATCCATCAAATTCGTTGGATTTTTATTTTACATAAAAAAATGGAATTTTAATAAAACCTTACAAATTATTTGAACTAAAGTGAAGTAAATAATTAATTTGATCCTAAAAAATCAAGGTGTTGATTTATGTAGGTAAATAGGTCTTTAAAATTATTTTATTTTATATATTGGAGTCTCGTGGTTTCTGGAAGACAAAGGGAAATGAAATTGCTTTTTTTAAACAATTTATCTTTACATTTTTTTTTCACGAAGAATACAATTCCTAATTTATTCTACAACATTTTCTATATTAGTAAGAATTAAGAAAATAACAAACAAAAATGCAAAGAAACTTAAACTAGTTATAGAAACATTAATTTCATTTTATAGAAAGAATTCAATCAAAATAAACATAATAGATAAAACATCTGCTTCTATCAAATAAAACCTAAAATTGCAATTTCCTTTCATCGAATATATAGTTAATAACCTCAACTTCAAACAAAAGTACACAACCCAATACACCATCATAAAATTACCTTCATTACTCTTCTTCTACTACCACTAAAAATACAAACTCAAATTATATAAAACCCCAGATCCCATATATCTCCAACCTTACTAACAACCACACTTTCAATATGATCTCTCTAATTACCTTTTGACAATCCTAAAAACTCAAAAAAAAAAAAAAACATAAAGTAAACTGTTCTAAAAAGCAAACAAAAGTCAAAACATATTTTTTTTGAAGTATTTTTTTCTTTGTGCAATTTTTCCCAAATTAAACAGTGTAAGAAGGAGGAAGAGACAAATTTTAGTAGAGTTTTGAGTTTACATAAGTGATTCTTTAAAAAGATTTTAAAATTTATAAAAAAACTTAGATGTAAAACAATGAATTATTAAATGACTCATTTGTTGGTATTTAAGTCTTATTGTATCTTATAAATAAATAAAGAATTCTTGCCATGTCATTTAGTTGTTGATGTAAATTTTTATTGAAAATCTCATTAATAGAAAATAACTTAGATATGATGAAGATTTTAAAGAATATATCTTAGGAATAAGAACATTTACTAAAAGTACATTTAAGTTAAAGAAAAAGTTACATTGAGATTCACATATTAATTAGTTGAGATTACTTGCTTATTGCTGCTAGTTTTTAATATATATTTTAAGTTTCGAATTTTGACGTTGCACCGTGTCCAATTATGGAACTTGCAACTGCAGTTTTCCCTAACCTTTTTTTAGCATACTTTTATAATTTCATTTGATGTTTTATTATTGTCTAATACGGGACATCGAAGACTAACATTACGTTTGATATTGGTGAATAAGTTAAAAATAGAAATCAAAGGAAGAAAGAAATAGAAAGAAATAACTTGTCATTCTTCGTAAGTTAACATTACGTCTTAATTTAGGAAAGGAAACAAGAAATATAGCTTAATAATATATATATATATATATATATATATATATAAATATAAAGAATGATTTAATTTGTTTTTTGTAATCCTCTGATATGAAATTCGTTGTTCTATGACCTTGTTGATACATTGATGAGGTAATTTTATAACTAAAGCAAATATAAAGCATAATAATTTTAAGACTGAGAAATTTAAAGACAAGAATAGTTTTGAAATAATAAAATTATATAAGACTGAAATCAGACTACACCAATATCATTTTTTTTAAATGTTAGACCATTAATAATTTTATGTAAAAATATAAATTTTGTCTGTCCAACTGTTAAACTATAGTTTTATATCATCGTAATTATTCATCTAAAATATTTTATTAAACTTGAATAACAATATAATCAAATAATTTATATTTAGCATATTTTGATATATATATATATATATATATAAATGAGATATTAAATAATTTTATATTAATAATATAAAATTTTGTAAAAGAAATTATTCAATATAAAAATATTCAACTATGTAATATATAGTAAAAAATACACAAAAGTAATTTGATTTGACTTTGTTGCATTTGTATTTTATTTCAATGAAGCTTGATTGGCTGACTTGTACTTATGGACTTTTAGTTCTATTTTTTTATTTAAAGATATCAATATCTCATTTTATAATTATTATTGTCATTTTTTTTATTGTTATTGGTCGTTATAGATTTATGCAAGTTTGAGAGAATTATTTTCATTACAAATGATTGTTGTGTGTTAAATCAAATTCCTTTACAAAAGTGGAGAACTCCTAATAGGAAAGTCAAATAAAAATCAATGAAATATTTTATGTAAAGATGATTTTCTTTCTAAACCCTTCTCTCTCTCTCTCTCCCTAAATCCTTCACTCTTTCATGATTCATGTTATTGAGCTGTTAATGTTAGTATGCTCCACATCTGTATATCATAATGTTTCTAACCAATACATTATTTTTTACCAAAGCATCTTTATGACTACAATAAATAAATAAGAACACCTATGATGAGACTTCATATACAATGGAAACTTGAATTTGTTTAATAGATTATATGATAAATATGATCAACGCTAGAAAACTTGACTTGGAAATTTAGGAAGAGTCAAAAGTTTGGAATAATTTTAGGAACCAGAAGTTTCAAATAGAATTTTGGAAATCTAAAATATAATTTAATATATATATATCGAGAAAGTTTTGGGGTAACTATAACCCTTTGTACAAAATTTTTGCCACTTATATATATAAGATATAATATTTTAATTTTTGAAATATAAAGTTTTACTACGTTTTGTCTATTTTTAGAAAGTAAAATTAATATATTAGAATATTTTTTTATAACATTTAACCCAATCAAATTTCTCATGCAGTGCTCATATTTCTCTCATTTGTTTTTGTTCTTTTAAGTTTTTCCACCCTATTTTCGATAAGACATGCTTGTTAATAAAGAACCATTTTTTTTTATATTTATACAAAAATTAAATATCTCTTAAAAAACCTATTTTAAATGAACATCAAAATACATAGATTAACGAAAAATTTCCAACTTAATTTATAAAATATACCTACAGTGCGCATATAATAAAAAGAAACTATTCAAACTTGCTATGAATTTATTATGGCTATATATTATTATAATACCTTAAGTAATATCCTTAACATTATAACTAGCAATTCTGTAAAGAAAAACATTATAACTTGTAAAATTGATCCTTAAATTTTCTGGTAGTATATATTTATTACTTTTCATAGAATAATACTCCATAATAATAATAATAAAATGAAATACATGATAATGATATTAATATCGTTTAAAAAAACTTATATCTATTCCAGGGATATAACTGCCTATCAAATAAATAATTTTTCTGCTTTATTTTCAATTAAATAAGTGGAGAAAGCAGTTTCATTTTTTTTGCCATATAAAATGATAGAAAGTTTTATTCATTAATTTTTAATTCATAAAAAATGTATTTTTATCCTAAACACATTAAAGATTAAAAAAATACATTTTAATTCTATAAAAAGTAAAAACGAATGAAAATAAACTAAATCCAATGCACAACTCATTAAGATTGATCTAAAACATTTTTTATTTATTAACATCTATTTCTTATCATTCTTTTGAATTTGATTTTCATAGAAAGATTTTTATTATGAAATCACCGAACATTTACTTCTCAGTTTTTTCGTTCTTATCCATTTTTCTTCTTTCATCAACTGTGTTACTCTTAGTCAAAATAAAGCTAAAAATGACCATGATTTTTTTCTTTCTTTCTTAATTTACAGCCAAGTTGTTGCAAGTAATCTCACAAAGCAAAAACCTTTGTGGAATTCTTTAAAGTGGGTTTATTTGGAAAAAGGAATTTCGTTGATGTAATTGCGTTAAGTCCAAAAGGATGGAACATCTGAGTAAACTCAAAATGTCACGAGTGATGAATGATCTCCGTATCAACTGTTTGTCATAATCAAATCCTCAGTGACAATCACCTCTGTGAGCTTGATCTTTTAGTTAGTACACGCATTCTCTTTACTTAGACCACGCACAAACAGTGTTCAGTGTTTCAACTGTTTAGTGTTTGGCCTAAAAGACATTCCCCTCATACCAGTCATTCTAGGAATGTGAGCAAAATCTGCTCTTGGGATCTCACCTGCCCAGTAAGGTACACTTCTAAACCCTCCCTACCCTTTTCTTGTTTTCACATTTTGCTTCCTTTCCTGCCAGAGTATGATCTAAGGACCTTGCATCTGTGTATTGATGATCTTGCTTTTTCAGAAGAATATGCCAACAATTGTGCATATGTGGGTTCTGTTTTTTAGGGGAATGAGTTAAAAGCTGGATGCTTTACCGTTATCTTCATTTCCCTTATTTGGGAATCTCATCTCAGTTTTAACTTTTCGTGTTTTGGGCTTTTTTAGTATTTTCGGTTTCTTCATGGTTTCACTCATAAGGTGTGTTCTGGGTCTTTTGCAATGTTCTTTCATTTGTTGGATTGTTGCGAGAAAGCTTTGATTTTTCTTTATAAAAAGTTTATCCTTCCTTCATGCAAGGTTGATTTTTTTTTTTTTTTTTGAAAAAAAGAAGAAAAAACGAAGTATAGAATATTCCTTTTATAAAGCTTGAGCATGTTTTGGTCGCTAAGATGGAGTAGGTACTTGTGAATTTCTGGCTTCTTATTTCATGTTCTTTAGCTTATTTCATTGAAACTTTGAAGTGCTACCCCGGCTTATGTTATTGCCTACCTTCATTCGACCCATTTTTGGAGTGCTGGGGACGCTAATTGTTCTCGTCCCTTCTTTCAACCTTCAAATTAGGAAATTCAGGAAAAAACATTTGTTGCCCTCGAGTTTTTTATTTGAATAAAATAGTAGGGCTACTACATGATTTTCCTTTCAATTTGTGTAATGGAGATATCCAGGCAAGTTGCTTTCCATGATTATTGTTTTCTATGTAAAAGAGAAGAAAACATCAACATGTAGCTGAGTTACTGGATTTTTTAACAAGTTCGATAAACTTTATTACTCCCTTTTCTAGGTGCGTTTATCTTGAAATAGCAGTAACTACCAAACATGGTGCTGGGGAAGAATTCCCGAGGCGAGGGGAGGAAGTTGTCAAACTACTGTTCAACGGTTTCTATAGCTGTGTTTGTTGCATTTTGTTTAGTTGGTGTATGGATTGTAATGTCAACCATTGTTCCAATTCAGAATTCAGTCATCCAGGTATCTGAGACCATTAATGATGTAAAAAATGTACAGAGTGATTCCAAGCAATTCGAGGAAAGATCTGGTGATATACCAGAAGAATCAACAGAGGGAGATAGCCAGACTCTTAAGCCTCAGAGCGATAGGTTTGCAGAAAACCAGGATGAACAAAAGGAAATTAAAGAAGTGCCTGATAATGTCCCTAAAGAAAACCAGGAGGTTGTTAGGGAGAACACAGATGGAAAGAATAATTTGGAGAAGGGTCCTGGGAATACTGCTGAGGAGAATGATCAAATGAGGAATGTCAAGCCGAGCTCTGATGAGAAGGAGAAAAAATCAGATGAAACCTTAAATTCTGAATCTTCAGAACCAGAAACTTTGAATGGTCAAATTCGTAATGATGAACCCAGAGGATCAATGGAAACTTTAGATGAAAAGGAATCTGACAAGAGTGCAAATGATAACAAATTCGGGTCAGAAAAGAGTATTGATGAAGTCACACAAGATAAGATAGTTAAGGATACTGAAGAGGAGAAAATAAAGATAAATACGCATTCTGAAACAACACAAAGTTCTGGAGATAGTAACACAGATAGCCATGAAAATAGTCAAGCTTCTAAAGAAGATTTTATTACTGATACACCATCAGAAACTTTGATTGAAACTAGCCCTGAAAATGGAACTTGGTCAACTCAAGCAGCAGAATCACAACACGAGAAGGAATCACAGAAGTCTTCAGTTTCTATTGACAGCGGAAGATATGACTGGAAACTTTGTAACACAACTACCGGATCAGAGTATATTCCTTGTCTTGACAATTGGCAAGCAATTAGAAGGCTTCAAAGCATAAGGCACTATGAACATCGTGAGAGACACTGTCCTGATGAAGCTACCACTTGTCTTGTGTCTCTGCCCGAGGGCTATAGAAGCCCAATTAGGTGGCCCAAAAGCAGGGAAATGGTATGAAATATATAAACTGGATGAAAACCACATCTTGTTACTTGATAACGAAATTGATTATTTTGGTGCCTCGTGCAGATATGGTACAAGAATGCTCCACACACAAAGCTTGTAGAAGATAAGGGTCATCAAAACTGGGTCAAAGTTACTGGTGAATACCTTACTTTTCCTGGTGGTGGAACTCAGTTTAAACATGGCGCTCTTCATTACCTAGAATTCATTCAGAAAGTAAGCCTTTAAGTTTCTTTGTTGCAATGCTATTGTTATCTTGCAAATATATTGTTTTACATAACCAACTATTCTTAGAACCTGATTCTTAGTGATGGGAAAACAGAAACCTCTTACTTAAGTAACCACTAACAAGCTGTGCACATCATATATTGACATTTTTTAGAGGAAGTTACATTATTTATATTTTTTGTGCTTTTGCTAAAACCTTTCTTTTTTAAGTTGCAATCAAGTCTTTATGTAATAATCTGTACAGAAATAAATGAATGGAAGGTAAACAGGCTTTGAAAATGAGATAAAGCCATTCCTAGTACATTTTTATTATTCCTGATTATGGTGCTGGTGTCTGGTTCAAACATTGTAAAAATGTGAAGTACAATAAACCTACATTGTTCCTACTATAGCTGTTTTTTCCCTTTCTTTTATTCAGTGATTTTACTCTCTTTTAATACAGGGCACATGAGTTTCTTGAATATTTTATCATCTTAGACATAGTAATAGCTGTCTTAAATTTGAACTTACCTTAGTCATGTAACCTGTTCATCTTTTGCACCTACTTTATTTAGCTTTTCTTGTTCTGCTTTGTCATCAGCTCGTTGCAATATCACATCACGCAGAAAGCTTGTTTGATTACAGTGCTTTTCAAACTTATAAATTTGTTGTCTTGAAAATTAAGCAGTGTCTTACCCATCTGCTCATATTTATTATGATATATATGTCATTCCCCGCATAAATGGGTGTTTGTATAATGATGCAGTCTCTTCCTAAAATTGCTTGGGGGAAGAGAAGTCGTGTGATATTGGATGTTGGGTGTGGGGTAGCCAGCTTTGGAGGCTATTTGTTTGAAAAAGACGTGCTGACCATGTCATTTGCTCCTAAAGATGTGCACGAGGCACAAGTACAATTTGCTCTGGAACGAGGAATTCCTGCCATATTAGGTGTCATGGGCACCGTAAGATTACCCTACCCTGGTTCTGTCTTTGATCTTATCCACTGTGCTCGTTGTAGAGTCCCTTGGCACATAGAAGGTGTGATAAACATTTCGATGGAATTTTCTTTTTCTCACTTACGCATGGCTGATCTATTAATCTATATTTGTTGTACAATGCAGGTGGCAGGTTACTATTAGAGCTTAACCGTGTCTTAAGACCTGGAGGTTACTTTGTATGGTCTGCTACTCCAGTCTACCAAAAGGATCCAGAAAGTGTTGAGATTTGGAAAGGTACTGCTATTAAACCCAAATTCATGTTCCTCTAATAATGAACTGATGAGTAGATGTCACGCAAAATCTGAAAACTATTTTGTTGCAGCGATGGGTGAAATTACAATGTCAATGTGCTGGGATCTGGTGGTAATTGCAAAGGACAAATTGAATGGAGTGGCAGCAGCGATATATAGAAAACCAACTGACAATGAATGCTATGACAACAGAATAAAAAATGAGCCACCCATGTGCAACGAATCTGATGATCCAAATAAAGCCTGGTACATCTATTTTTTATATTGTGGGCAATAGGCATGAATAGGATTCTCAAATACGGTGGAATAGAATTAACTTTTTGAAAATTTCCTAATAAGAATGCGATTAAAAAACAGAATAACAACACTAATCCAAATGATTGGGAGTCTTTCAACCAAGAAATATGAATTTATAATTGTTTATTGATATATAAGTGAAATAATTTTTTCCTTGTTAAATTTTTGGGAGCTTTCTTTTTGTTTGGAGATACATAATTTTTTCCTAAAAGTTTTGCAACAATAATTTGTTGGTATTTGGAGAGTACTGTTATGTATGCATACACCTAGCAATTTGAGTGAAGCTTGAGAAAAGGACGACAATCTTTATAGTTAATACTCAAATAAACTGATGTATTCTTCTATTCAAATCCTTGACGTTCTGTTCTTCTGGGCTTGAATTCCTAGAGCTATTAAGCAAAAAATGGAATTGAACATCTAAAAATTAATCACTCAGGTTGAAATTGCCCAGAGTGTTCATAATACATTATACATCACTTAGTTGGAGAATTTTCCTTGTTGACAAAGTTTCTATCTTGTCCAACTCGCATGTCTTCAGGAATGTATCACTACAGGCTTGTATGCACAAAGTGCCCACTGATCCATCCGAGCGTGGATCAATCTGGCCTGAGGAATGGCCACTGAGGTTGGAGAAACCCCCTTACTGGATTAACTCTCAGGCTGGTGTTTATGGAAGAGCTGCTGCTGTGGAATTCACTGCTGATTACAGGCATTGGAAAAACGTTCTATCCCACTCATATTTGAATGGAATGAGTATCAATTGGTCTTCAGTAAGAAATGTGATGGACATGAGAGCTGCTTATGGAGGGTAGGAGTTTATTTGTACTTTTGCATATTCCTTGTTCCTCTTTGAAATAGAAATCAATTACCTTTTTGTTCTTTGTATTTGATGTAGTCTTTTTGGAAAATCATTATTTTGTATAATGCTCTTTCTTTTCTATCCTAACAGTGTTTCCACAAGCACAGTAGGAGAAAATGGGTAGATATTCTACTTTGGTGCCCAATAATTTCATGTGGTGTCTATCAAAAGAATAAAACACCATTTTGGTCCTAGTAGATGGGAATCACAATTTTCATCTCTAAAAGATGAAAAAGTCGATCAATTTAATCCTTTTGTTACATCAATAAAGTTGCTAAAATTGACTAAATTGATTGACATTTTAATCCTTTAGGGTGGCAACGGTGATTTCTATTTTTCAACTAGTAATGCCATCCTAATACTTTTAAAAGCCAAAACGATGTTTCATTCGTCCGAAGGATTATCAGCTCTTTCAAGTACACTTCAGTATTTGACTCATTTCCTTGTCTGTTATTTTTATTTTAATCCTTTTGAAAATGATAGTTGTTTGTATATTTTGTTCTTTAGATATTCTTTTAGTAATATATCAACGTGTGAATAATTCCTTGTCTTAACTAGTAAGACTTTTTTGGGGTTTATGCTTAGGCTTTAGTATCAAATAATTACCTTTAGTATTAATTTTTGCTTTTCTCTCGTGTCTTCAGGTTTGCTGCAGCACTCAGAGCCCTGAAAGTGAATGTTTGGGTGATGAATGTGGTTCCAATTGATTCTCCGGACACACTGCCTATAATATATGAGCGTGGATTGTTTGGTATCTATCATGATTGGTGTGAATCCTTCAATACATACCCTAGATCCTATGATCTTCTTCATGCAGATTCTATATTATCAACACTTAAGAAAAAGTATGTTCAGTAACTTCAAAAGTTGTCTACGAAGAAATCTCCTTAGTCCTTATGCATCCTTCTGATTTAACTGACATATTTGGATTCAGGTGCAACATAGTGGCAGTGATTGCAGAAGTTGATAGGATCCTGAGACCAGAAGGGTATTTGGTGGTAAGAGACAATGCTGAAACTGTTGGTGAGATAGAAAGCATGGCTAAATCTCTACACTGGGATATTCGGTTGACATATTCAAAGGGTGGGGAGGGATTACTTTGCATTCAGAAGACATTCTGGCGTCCAACAAAGGTTGAAACAGTTGCATCAGCCTTTGCATGATTGGGATGCTTCACTATCTCGATTTTAAAGGTTGAAATAGCTATACCTTTACTTCTATGGTTATATAATTGAAGAGTGTCACATTCACTTCTCTGTATAATATTTATTATTGTTTAATGTAAAGTATACACACGACTCTCTGTAGTTCGTTGGTACTCACTTTATCTACATAGTAGTCTGTCAAAACACCATTTTGGGGGCAATTTTACTTGAAATTACCGATATGGCGATTATTTTTTTTTAAATTACAGAGATGTGAATAACGATTGTCTTGAGAATTATGATAGTAATATCAGCTAATGATCTTCCACTAGTTAAGGACACGGAAAATTGGCTTAAAATATCAGAGCCAGAATGAATGCTTCTTCAGTTAACACCATCTACACTAAAAGATGATGGTGTTGCTTTGAGAAGATTTTCAGTCCCCTGTGAGGACAAGTTGACTTTTTCACATTGGTGCTTCTCCACAATGTTTATTCCTTCAAGTTCTATTGTCACTTCTCTCATGGAGGGCCTTTCCTCCCCTTCAACCTCAAACAATGGCTTGCAATTCATTGAAGAATGGAAGTGAACCGCTAGGTTTCTATGAGCCTCTTGCCTTTCAAAAAAGAGTGTCTTCTTTCCTGTTAGTAGTTCAAGTAGGACAACTCCAAAACTATAGACATCACTTTTCTCTGTTAATTGGCATGAGTGGAAGTATTCTGGGTCAAGATACCCCGGTGTCCCAACACCAAAGTGGTTAACTGAATTCGATAAACAGGAATAATCCTTGAAGCTCCAAAATCAGTAACCGACACCAAAGTGGTTAACTGAATTCGATCAACAGGAATAATCCTTGAAGCTCCAAAATCAGTAACCTTTGCAGTGAGGTTGTGATCAAGCAGTATGTTTGAAGTTTTCACATTTCTATGTACGATTGGTGCATGAGTAGCACAATGCACGTATGGGCAGGGCCTCAGCAGTTTCTGTTGCTATTTGTAATCTTATTTTCCATGTAAGTCTTAAAGATTGGCTTTGATTGTGGAGATGATGGTAAAAAGTTCCATTGGGAATGAATTCATAAACAAGTAAGGGAACTTCTGTCTCTAAACAACATCCTAAGAGTTTCACCACATTTCTGTGATTGATTGACAAAGCACAATCTCTTTGATGAAATGCTCAGTTTGTTGAGTTTTCTTTTGTTTAATGTGCAGTACACGAATATAAGGTTTCTCCACAAGTGCCAATATACTGCACTCACACCTGAACATAGATAATTGCAAACAATTATTTTCTCTCTCGTGTATACGTGTGCTGAGTTGCAGATAAAACATTTAATAAAAAGTAAGTGCCATATTGTTCAGATATTTCATGATGCATGGACAAACTCAACTTGAAGGCATATACACACAAAGGACAAAATTATTGTAATGGAAAGATTCAAATAGAGAAGAGGTCACATGTATTTTGAAATGAATTTATCCAGAGATGTGAACTGTTTGAAAAGACCAGTTCTGAACTGAACTGTTTTTTCAAACCAGCTCTGAATCAGTTTTGAATTAAGCTGGTTTTGAAATCAACTTTAAAAATTGCACTGGTTTTAAAATCAGTTTTGAATTGAACCGGTTTTAGAATCAGTTTTAAAAGTTGAACTGAACCATACTATATTGTTTTCATGGTAATGTATGTGTTTATAATTTTTTCTGCTATTCAACATGGTCTGTTCAAATTCAAAAAAATACACTTGTGACAAGACATAATGACATTACTACTAGCAACCTCGTATAAAACCTGATATTGACTTGTTAACTTTTGAGGAGTCATTATGCTGCACAAACCTGCAAGAGCTCCTTACTTTTCTTTGGTGTGGCTGCTGCAATTGACAGAACAAAGAAGTTTAATTTGGCAAATGAACCAAGCGTGTAATAATAAATTGGTCTCCTCCGAGGGACAATATATCAATCATGGTTATCCTGCAGAACAACAAGAATATAATAAAAGGGAATGCAAACATGAAGAAAAGTAAAATGTTAATCATTATAGATCAAAGGAAAACAAAAGTATACAGGGTTTGAAAACAAAAAAAAGAAAAAGAAAAATTGAAATGCATTCTTTGTCTTCTTTAATCATCCAGTGTAACAGAAGATCTTATTACAGGGTTTAAAAGAAAGGAGGAATCATTCTTTGTCCTAGTTAATCGTCCAGTGTAACAAAAAATGAATGAGGGAATCTTTTACACAAATTTAAAAAAAAAAAAAAACCTTATCAGTCATATTAATTTATAGTAAGTACGCTATGCAAACTATGCAATATAAAAGAAATGTTGTTACCGTGTGGGAAACAAATACTTCCGTTACTTGTGGGGTAAGAGAAATGCGATGTGTAAGAACTCTTTCAAAATATTGAAATTCCCTTAACCCTCTTTTATGGTTGCATCAAAGTATTTAATTAACTCAGACTTATTATCATCAACTTCATACTCTCAATACTCACTTTCTTTCTTATCTACTTTAAAAATATATGGAAAACCATTGTATATAAACCCTTCAAAGTATGAAACTCTAATCAGTAATTACCTTTTGTAATATTCAAGATGCATGACAGTAACAAAAGAAAAAACAAAGTTATGAACATTATTAGTGTATGAGGATTGTTTCAATAACTCAAATTTTCTATACATCTTTCAGCTGTTTCTTACACTTACACTGATTTGATCAGGTTGATTAATTTTCGTTCCAATTTCAAAAGCCTATACCTTTCACTAGTCTCATAAATTCAACTAAAATGCGAACTAAAATCATTGAACAGCTTAAAAAAGGCCGTCCTTGTCAGTGAGGACTTCGATGACATTAGCAACTCCATTTTGAAGTCATTTCTTTCCAGCAGAAAGACCAAGCTAATTTAGAACCTATTCCACGCGAATCTCTTTAGAACCTCCCTAAAGCAGAAAGACATATAACCTTAGACACATAGGAGAACCCAGTTCATGAACCTACAATTTATTAAATTATAAGTTAGAGAAAATTATTTTAGTTGAGGAGTAATTAATAAATATAAAATGATAAATATACGAATAAGAAAGCTATGAAAATAGATAATACAATATAAAAATATAATATATCTTACGTATAAGTTAGTATAAATTATTAGCAAGTGAGTTTAAACTTAATTTATTATAAAAAAAATAATTTATTATAAAAAAGTAAAAGTTATTTATAATAGGAAACATATTATAACAAGCTAAGCAGTAAAGGAAATATAATAACTAAATACCTATAATATCAGCAACAGTTAGAAACAAAATAACCAATTATACATAAAAAGTATACTATCTAATTATATGTTATTAATTATAATATCTCTTTCAAGTTGGAAAATGTTAATGATTCTCAACTTGAAACTATTAAAGATAGTAACATGAAAGGTCTTTGTGAATATATCAACTATTTGATATTGGATTTTGTTGGGTATTAAGTGTGAGTTTCAGTCTCATATTGAGTAGAAATGATTAAGTTGAGTAATATACAAGAAAGATAACCGATAAACCTACTGTCTTTGGGTTAAAGGTGGTGTCATTCCCTTATATGACAATATATAAAAATATAACATAACTTATATAAAAGTATTATAAAAGTAATTATTATTAATATTTTATGCAATAAACTTATAAGCGAAAGATGAAAAAATAAAACAATAAAATCTTACTTTATGTAAAAAGATTAAAAAGAAATTTAAAAAATTAAGAATAAAAAATGAATAAGTACAAAAGTTAAAAGTTAACTACGTGAAAACATACCAAATACACAAGAAAGGATGATTTAATTTTTTATTAAATATTTTTGTACATATTTTCAAGTATCATCTATACACAATCAAATGACAATTTTTAACTTGATAGATGATTTTTCAAAGACCTTTAGAAACTTAGTTTAAATATTATCCTTCTTAAGTTAATGCAAATTTAATAATAACATGCAATTTTAACAATAAAAGAAAGAGGAATTTACTTTCTCAGACTTTTATGTTGTTTCTTTTGATAACGCACTCTACATCTAGTTTTTAATCAACTAATTTTAAGTTTTACTATGCAGATTACTGTTGCAAATTACAATTAAGTATTCTTTCAGAGCATAGTTAGTCTTGGCTAACTTGTCACGTATATTCTTTCGAAATGTAGTTAACTCGGTGAGTTTTTTTTTTTTTAATCTGCAAAAGAATGAATAAATTGAAGAGAGACACAAAAAGGGTATGCTAAACCTTACAAAAAATACCTAAAGATTGACCAAAAGAACCATAGGCTCTAGGTATTTGAATAGATTCTTTTTCCGCTAAGTATTCTTTAAACACTTAATCACAAACTAAAAACCTGAGTATTCCTTTGAAATGTTCTACTCCTGACTACCTATTTAGTATGATTTTACACATAGTTACTCCTGTCTAAGACATATATTTGTCTAAAGATGTGATCTAAAAGATCACAAGGGTTTTCTTACTAGAGATGATAGTGTCTTTCAAGGTGTACAAGGTTTAAACATTCTACTAGTTCACTGACAAACACAACAATATTCTTACAAAACTTTTCTAAGGCTCAGAAATATTTCAGAATCATTCACTTTGTAAATTGTAAACTCATTGCTATTCTTCTTGAAGAATGTCTTTATATAAATGTTTAAGAAAAGAACCACAACAAATTCTTTTCTAGTTGTTGAGTTGCTTCAACTTATTTGAACATTTTCTTTGGATCTTATTAGCTTTAAGGTATATGATGCATTAAATATGTTCTATGACTGTATTAAATATTCTTATCCTCTTGAGGTAACATCCCAATAACTGGTAATACTTGTCCATTCTTGGTTAGAGTGTCTTTACTTGAAATTGTGTAAAATACAGAATCGTACAGGTAGATAGTGGACAAAGAAACCATCAAGGAGTTGTTGAAATATAATAACTTTAACTTATCTTTGATGTAACAAGATGTTACATATCATCTTGGCAGAAGAAGGAAACAAATGTTCCTTGTAACATAAAATAAGTATAAAGAAATTTTGTGAAATACATGTGCTTATCGTCTAAGCAAAACATTGCTTATTAGTTGGAAAAGAGACTTCAACGTATAATATCATCTATGAGATAAAATACTTGTGCCTTACATGATTTGTAAATAAAAAATCTTTCGTCTTACACATGAAGTCCGATCTTACTTTATATTTATTATTTATCAACACTTAATCAAAATATAGGTTGCTAGATTTTTCTCTGACATTAACATACTACAAAACATGATTTCAAGCAAAATTAAAAAAAGAAAACACAAGATTCCAATAAAAGAAATTGCAAGATAGTAGAAAAATCGTGTTTGTTAGACACTAACAAAGTTGAGCAAACTCTTTTACCAGTCAAAGAAACTAGAAAGTAACGTGCCAAACATAACTTCAAATGAATGAGTTTTCAAGGAATCAATCTATTTGTTTACTGGGTCAAAGTCGTCATCATGATAACATTCTGTGTCATTATTACATTTTGGTTTTCCTGGAAAAATTTTCGTTTTATTCTGGGTGCTGTGGTTGAGGCAGTGGAAGCAAAGAAAGGAAGAGCCTAATTAGTAGCTACGAAACTACCTAGTAGCCACTAATTAAACTTGAACAAACCTAGCATATCACCTGCATTCTTTTATGCATCTGTAGAAGATTTTAAATGTATGAACCTTCACTAAGCATATGTGGCCTGGAAGGCTATAACTATTAACTAATCAAAGGGACGCAATAACTCTGACATAATGATCTTAAAAAGTATGCACGTTTCACTTACACCACCAATGCCATTATCTTTCTATATTAGTATTTAATACACCATGCTGTCGGGAAATCAGCATATAAAGTGCCAAGCCACTTTTCTTTCTGTGGACACTTATTCACAGGTACCAACTTTTCCTTTAGTTAAACCAGTTTAAATTTTAATCTATTCAGAGCTACTAAAAAGTTTGTCCCTAAAAGAGAGGAATAAAAAGAAAAAAAAAAACAAATTACTATAAAGGAGCACTCTCCTCATGTTTGCAGCTGCATGATCAAAATTTAAGGATAACAAAACCAAAAGTAGCTAGGTTGTAGGTCTTATCTAAGTTAAGCTAGAATGTAAGGACTTCAAAATGTGAAAAAGAAATATTATGGTTCTATTTTAATATAATGTTGGCTTGATCAATGCTTCATTTGAATCTAAGGCCTTCCAGCAAATACATTATTGTAAAAGGTTGGCTACTTGAGGTTAATTTTCTGAATTTCGAAAGATAATTATATAGGCTTCTTATGTTCCTGGTACATAATGTTTAAATTAGAGAAAGTAGAAATAATAAGAAAGACGGTGAATTAACTATTAGCATCCAACTCATAATGGTCAAAAAGTGATTGTTTCTTATTCATTCATAAAATTTCTGACACACGCACACTCACATTGAACTAGTTTATTACATAATGAGAGAAGCGACATGGATTGCTTAACAGCATAGATTATCAATAATGTCTGCCATTTACGCATCCTACCCCAACCAAAGGAGTTGGCAGCTTCCGTACATTACTGAACATGTCTGGTGCAAGAAGCCCTCCAAAGCTTCTCTATTTAAAGCCAAATGAAGGTTCTGTGCAGTTCCTGAGTAGTGAGTAGTAGTAACATCAGTAGTACTCATGGTCATCATGCCAGGTTTCTGGAGGCACCACTTACTGCTCTTGACTCTTCTTGCTTTTGTTGTTCTATCAGAAGGGTCAAGATTTCCCCAGAATTTTTGGGAACAGATGCTTCCCAAGAAGCTCCATCCTCCTTCTTCTTCTCCCTCCGGAGGCACAAACTCTGTGCTTGCCACTTCTTCCACAGCCTCGAAATCTGATATTCCTCCCTCCATAGATGGAAAGGTCTAATGTTAGTATTGTCGAACTGTGAAAGAGAATCAGTGTTGATCTCTGTGGAGATAGTTTCTTGTAAAGACATTTAATTATAGTACGCATGCAGGATAAGTTTATCGATGACAATTATTAGTAAATCTTTGGAGAAGAATTTCAATTCTCGTGTAACATGGTCGTTGTTGGTTATGTTTTCCTTATAATAGCATTTCGATCTTGTTAGTAAGTAGGTATTTTCAAAGTAATTGGTGTTCAGCAGTGGGCTTGCTATTGAGGAATGGAACACCTTTTTGTTTTACACTGGCTTCTCACGCATTAATTCTTAGTAACAGTAATATTGAAACTCAAATTTCACTTAACAGAGATGTTGTGCATTTCAAACGTGGCATATTAAGCATGCTAACGATTTGAACATAGTGTGTGCTAGGAGAGATATTTGTGAGATTTCACACTAGCCAGTATTAATCAAACTAATATAAAAGATTTACATATCACTTCTATCATAAAATTAAAGTAATGAGCAGTTTTATTTATATATTGATAATTTATTTATTTTTATATAATGTAAAAGTTTCAATTCATACTTATTTTTTTTTAAATTTAAATATTTCATATTAGTATATATCTCTTTTAAGCCAAAATATTTTTTAGTTATGAGTATGTCAGTTGTGATACTTACTTATATCATTCTTTACAATCAACAGAACATGTTTATCTCAAATCCCATCAAGAAATTTTTGATACAAAGAATTGGTCATGCCACTATGTGAATTCTCTATCCTAACGGGATGTTCATATCCTACCAGCAAAAATAGGTTAGTAGGGTTTGAAGAACCTGTACTTGGAACTTCAAGTTTTAATGAGACTTATACTTTCAACTTTGATAATGATGATGAGATAATAAATGACATAAAATAAATTGTTGCTGTTTATTGTTTAGTTTTGTATATAGTTTTTGTTTTCAGTTTATTTTAAATTTTGTGTATATTATTGTAAAGTTTAGAGTAATGAAATTTATAATTTAACAATTTTGTGTGTTTATTTTCCTATACAAAATATAATAACTTAATACTACTTCCTAAAATTAACTATTTCACAAATTTTGAAATTAATTTAATTCATATTTTCAATGGACAAAATGTGTTCTATATCATCTCTTCAAAATAGCTTAAGTATAACATTTCAAAATTTTTAAGCATAATATTATTATACAACTTGAAATATAAAATCATCAAAAATATATTGTTTGATAGGATTTTCAGAAAAGATCTAAAATAATCTATATTAAAGAAGATATATCACAGGATCAAACGAAAGACTATTGACCTACAATGAGGTATACATTATTAAGCAAAGTCAAAAGCAAAGAATGATTCAATTTTTACTAGATAAGATGATTTTAAGTTACAAACAATTCTGAAGTCAAAGGTTTAAAGTCTCTAGACACATAAGAAGAAGAGTTTAATAGAAGTTTTTCAATAGACCAACAATTTATATGAAACATCGGATTATACAAATTGTGAGATAAGTATTATCTCTTGAAGAATAGAAATATTCTTTTGTAATTAATATCATAGATAATACTGAATATGTGAATGTCATCTACTATTTATCATGAACACATCATATATCAGTGCTTATCTTTTTTATGACTAAACTACAACTAAGTTTAAAGATTGGTTGAAAATTAAATTATATAGTTATAAATGAATAATGACTACTCATGATTTCTCTACAAATAGAATTGGTTGTGAAGTCGCAAATCATACCAAAATATCATAAAAGAAATTATAAAAGAAACTTGTGAGAAAACATATATCAGGGAAGCTCTGCTTCAAACTCCCAAGGTCTCAAGGTAGGAAAAGGAGATATGTATAAATATTGTATTTGTTTGGTATTTCTCTAAGGTATCCCTAGATCCTCATAAACCACAAAGCTTATAATTTTCTCTGAAAACTAATCCTCTTAATTTTACTCAAGTTCTTTTATAAAAGATTTCATTACTTAAGATAAACTGGTTTTACAGTTCATATTTCAAACTTTCAAATACGAAATATATAGTTGAGACTCTGAAACCTAAGTGCAGAATATCATTGATAATCTTTTATGACAATTATGTTTATTTTCCTTATGAACCTCATGATCATATTATCATTGTGACATATTCGCAAATGGAGTATTTGATTCCTTAGAAATTGAGATGAGTTGAAGTGTTGATGGTGTGGTTAGATATATATACAAATATACCGAGTAATCATTATAGATTTTATCTTTATTATTATCATTATCATCAATGTTGATCTATAGTGAAATAGAAAAACATTTACTTTTAATGTAAAAAATAAAAAAAAAAGTCACAAATTAAAAATTAATTATAGCATAATATATTTTATATTTTTAACATAATATTAAATTATTGTGCTATTTAATATCATGTTATATTTCTAATTCCAATATAATTATTGTAAAAAAATGTTATCTTCAAAATTTAATTTCTTTTTCTAAACTAAAAGTTTAATTTATCTTTTTGTAATGTTATATACTGGAGTTTAATTTACCATTTGAAAAAGAAATTCAAATTATAAAAAGCATAATTTTATTTTTGTAACTTAAAAAAAAATAAAAATATATGATTCATTTAAAAAAAAACACAATATAACATAACCACATAAAAAGTCACATTTAAATTTAAGTTGAAAAAAAAAAACATATTAAATAAAAAATATTATTCAAATTTAAAATTTAAATGAAAAACAACGTGTAATTCAAATAAGAAAAACATAATGTGAATAAATTTATAATTGGAATAAACTTGTAAATTATAGAAGATAATAAATTTGATAATGTAAACAAATAGTAATAGGAACCAATTGTAATGGGGAGCACAAATTGTATTCGGAATTCAATAAGCAAGTAACTAAACTAACGAATTATGGATATGATAATATAAATTTGAGTTTCCGAAAATGTGTTTGAATAAAATAATAGAAAGATAAAGTTAACATTTGCTTAAAGAATACACTGTATAGCTTCTTTCTTTTTTTTTTTTTTTTTTTTTTTTTTTTATTGACAATTATTATTTTTTTTTTTTTTTTTTTTTTTAACAATATCCAAAACTCCCCTCTTTTTTTTTCCTTTTTTTTTTTTTTCTCTTATG
>Ga0099825_1003828_pt1 | contig 19920 bp, 11 predicted proteins | sample SiratroredBW_FD_76838 | JGI IMG/M metagenome (GOLD analysis project Ga0099825, IMG submission 76838) | Root nodule microbial communities of legume samples collected from California, USA - Siratro red BW | ecosystem: Host-associated > Plants > Roots > Nodule | place: USA: California | collected... | reverse complement strand
CGGTTAATTATAGGTTTGATTTAGGGAGATTTGGTTGATTTTGTTTTTAATTCTGTTTTAATTTGAGATTTTATTTGATTGATTTTGTTTTTATTTGAGATTTTGTTAGATATTTCGTATTTACTTAGTTTTATGTTGCAAAGAGCGGATTTTGTGGAAAATTAGGTTCAAACTAAAGGAAGAAAGAGAATAGGTGCAGAATTAAAGGAAAAGGGGCGTAAGTGACTTTTTACTGGAGCGAGGGAGATAGCCTGGGCTAAAATCCACTTAAAGCTGTTATGAAGCCTAATTTTAGGCATAGTAGTTAGAGTGCAAATCACGAGATAACGGCTCAAAGTAACCTAGTGCAAAGGGCGAACATTATAAAAGGAGGGTTAGGTCAATGAAAAGGGGCATCAATCACCTATCATCTCTCATTTGTGGGAACGCTCTCCTAGCCGTCATGATCAAGATTTTTCTTTTCCTTCTCTTTTGTATTTTCACGGCTACCATGTGTAGCTAATTTTCTTCTTCTTGGGATTGAATGTAATGTCTCCACTTCAAATGTACTCTTAATATTTATTTGATATTGTTTTATTCAATTTACCTTTGTTTAACGTTTTTATTAAATTGTCATACTTTAAATTTCTCTTTGTGACTAAAAAGCACTTTTTGGAAATAGAACCAAACGTTAATGCATTACATTTATAAGTTCAGGAATGAATTATAGAGTAATGACTGCATATAGCAACTAATCTTAATGCTGATTAAATTATTCTAATAACTAGAAATAGAAGTTAGGAAATTTAGTTTACGAAATTCAAGGCTAGAGAAATCAGGTTGATAAAGCTTTTATTTGCGCAGATTGATAATTAGAAAAGACAATATTGAATTCAGTTAAGAGTATGAGAATGGAGAATATTACTATTCAATCCCAAGGCTTTTATTATTATTGATTTTTTCTATTTATTATTGATTGCGTTATTATTGCTTTCTATATTCATTTTACCAAATCAAATCATTATTGCCAAATCTCTATTCATAATAAAATTGATATAGAATCAATCTACAATTTTAATTCCCGTTCCCTGAGGACACGATACTCTTCTTACTCATTATATTACTTGTGGACTCAGTATACTTACTGGAAATCCGTTAACAAACAACCAATGTAAAATGATCTTATTACATTAGTTTCCCCTAGATTAATATAATATGTTTTCATTTATTTACAAATTTATCACTTTATTTTGTTTACAACCGTTCTCCTTTAACCAACATTATATTCTATTATAAAATGTCATCTTTTAAGAGTGGACGCTCTCTACCTTATCAAGATTTCTTCTTCTTATGTCTTAAAAAACACTCTCACACTAACTTAGATAAGATTTTTAAAAATAATAAATGTGTAATTAATTAACAGTTTAATTTGAACTTACACACTAACTTAGATAAGATTTTAGAGGAACAATAAATTAATTAGTTGACAAGGTGTAATTTCAAGTTACTATATTTATAGTTTTTTCATGGATCTATAGTTGGGATAAGTTTTCATTATATGTTTTAAGTATCTTGTCACATGATTAGTATTCTAATCATAACATCAACAATTAATTGTAATTATGTTAGCAGATCAAAATATTAATCCTTACAAGGTCAAGATTATCTCGGTATTAGTGATACGCTTGGCTCTAAACTCGAGGAACAGTAGTGTGTGAAAAGTCTAGATCCGAAAAGTGTAGAGTCAATAATGTGAACATTTTGGTTTTCGATTGTTATAGCCTTATTGCTAAGAGGATATCATCCCGGTGAATGTATCTATTTTGTGTATTAGGTCAAGGTGACATGTTACTGCAACAAACTCTTAGGTTATATTTTTCTTATATGGTGGCAACTTCATAGTTATGTTGGGAAGATGATTTTGTGCTGGGGAAGCATCAACGTTTCAATTTTTAGTTGCTTAAGCTTTGACATCTAATGCTTGGAGATTCATTTTCGTCTTTCCTCTTTTCGCCTTTTATAAGAGTGGATTATTCATGTAGGCGATCTGTTACGGTTAGAATAAGTATTTGAGTAAAAGTCTACGGATTGCCCATATAATCCACAATCGATATGCGAGTGAAAAAATTGAATGCAGATTTGCATTACTCATGGAATAAACACATTTTATTTATGAAACTTATGATTATCGAGTAAAAGAAGATTATCCGACTAGAGTTAGAGTTCGATATACGATTGAGCCCGTCCATTTAAACCTTCATATTTGAATCTTCACTAGCAATCACTTATATTAAAAAAAGATACTGTGATATTATATACAATAAAATATAATGATTTGACACTAAAACAAATTAATATTTTATTATTATATAATATTTTATTGAATAAAATAAGTATTAAACGAATATAATTAATGAAAAGTCATATCAGAGTATAATTTTTCATTAAAGAAAACCATCCATATAACTTTGCTGACTTCAATTTTTAATAGAGTATACGGACTATACAAAACCCATGATATTTATATGAACTTACCTGCATTGTACAAATATAATTAAAAATAATTTTATTATACTTCAAACACAGGTGTTTCTTAAATTAAATTAAATTCTAATAAAATTTTAAATTCAAATACAAAGCACATTAAATATTAAATTACATAATAAAATATAAAACAATTAAAAATAAGGTATAATAACATTACATCCATTCATCAATAATGTTTGATTCCATTTTTGATGTTGTAGATTCTTCTAGTTTTTTTCCTCTACGAAGCTTTGTCTATTTCATTTATAATATATTATGTAAACAAAAAATTACTTTAATTCATTATAAAAATAAATAAATAATAAAATTATAATGCATTAATAACTTTAATTCAAACTTTTTAAACAATTGTTTGTTCATGTCACTTCAAATCCCGAATCAATTTTTAATATAGATAAAATTGCACATTTTTCAGAAGAAGACATTTACGATATTTTGAAAACATGACAACCTATTTTAAAAGTTGATTCAAATGTCTTTTAAGTGTTTAAAATGTTAAGTGCTAATAATGTAAGATATGGAACCTGACTTGATTCTCCTCCTAATATTGAAAATATAAAAATTTGCACTACAAGAAAAAAAAATCTATTTATAGACTAATTTTTAGTTACCAGATTGTTAATTGTGATTAAAATAGTTATCAAGTTAGATTTTGGTTGCTAAATAACTACAAAATAAAAGTAATGATTGAATTTAGTTACCAATTGAGTCAAAATAATTGGTATCTAACATTAGCTACCAAGGTTTTAATGACTTACAGTATTAGATTCTAAATTAGTCCCTAACTTAGTTAGATACCAATTTAGAATCTAATGGTATAAGTTACTAAAACCTTGGTAATGTTAGATACAAATTATCTTGATTTAATTGGTCACCAAATTCAATCATTACTTTTATTTTGTAGTTATTTAGCAATCGAAATCTAATTTGATGACTATTTTAGTTACAATTAGTAACCATTTCATTTGGCAGCTAAAAATTGATCTCCAAATAGTTCTTTTCTTGAAGTGTTGGATGATACGCTAAGTAAAGTTTTTACTCATCCAAATAGATATCCAATTGAGAGGAACCATAACGTGATTCATTATCCTTCACAAATTGGATGAACTCTTTTTTATAAAAAAAAAAAGTATAAAATAAATGCATAAATAAAAGATATAGCAAAGTAAATGAAATTATATAGTTGCAAAGTATAAACTTATATTAGCAAAAATACATTGTTGCGTTATTGAATTTTCCTTAGGTATGGTAGGGAAAGCTTCAAAATCTTGTTTCCCTCTTTTTTTTACTATTACAGTTGTTGGAATTGTGGTATATTTGACAAATCTTATGTGTTTAGAGAAGAATTTGAAGATTTGATTTGATCATGAAAACTCAGATGTATTTTTAGGATGTGTCATGTTGACTAGGATCTATTAAGTTTCTCTTGCAATCTTTAATATTTTAATTACATTTAGAAAGATTTTAAAAATGCATTTAGAGATTTTTTTGGTGATAGGATGTTTTTTTCTAAATTTATTAAAAGATGTTTTTAATTTGTTAAAAATGTTCTTATATGGGTTTGGAATGATTGTAAAAAGTATTTTAATAGATTAGATTATTTTTTTAATAAATTAGAATCACTTAGAACCATAAACAATTATAACTCTTCTATTTTAATGGTTAAAATAACGAGTTAATCGTTTAATTTCACAAGTAAAAATAACATAGTAAAATGCAAAATTAATCCATTAAAACTAACTGTTTAAAACCTATATAACTTTCTCATTTAAGAATCATTTTACATAATATCAAAACCTAAGTTTCATAAAAATAATTCTACTATTGAGAGAAAGTTATAATTGATTTGAAAATTGTTCCTAGAGCTTTCTTTGTGTGATTAAGAGATCAATACCATGTTCTAAGCAGAAACATAGTTCTTCACATGGTCAAATCTTTTTCTATTATGTTGAACATGTTCCAAATGATATTGTTTTAATTATTGTATTTCTTTTTGTGTTCTTTGGTTGTCTTTGGACAAAGTTTTCATATTCAGTGTAGTAACAGGGTGTTACTAAGTGAGAAAATCAATCTTGTAGGGTTCAAGAGTTAGTTTCTTAAGTACATTTACTTTCATTGTATTGATTGTGTGTTTGTAAAACTCTGATGTTAGTGTGATTTTGACTAGTGTGGTTGACCAACTAGATCACTACAACATTTATCATTTTAGACAACACTTTTGTTGGTCACAGACAAATAAATGTGGCCTAAAAGTAGAAAAGGCCACACTTGTATAAGTGTGGTTTATTTTCATTATAGGCCACATTTTTTGAGTTGTGGGCCTTTTAAGCCACAGTTTTCTCCTGTACCCTAATAAAAAAAATAGGTCACATTAAAAAAGTGTGCCCTAAAATTAAAAAAAAATATGGTCTATATAAATTATAATATAAACCACATGTTCGAAATGTAACCCTATTACTCACCCTGGTAAAATCAAAACTTTAAACGTAAAATTAGGCTTCCCAGTCTTGCAAAAATTAGACTTCCCTGCTCATACAAACAGAAGATTAAAGATATTGAAATTAAAAATAATTACCCTTCTTACTGCCAAACCCTCTGTCTACCCTACCTCACTCCCACAAATCCTTTGTCTACACTACCTCATCCCTTACCTCACTCTCAACATTTTCATCTTATCTCCCCCAATCTCTAGTCGACCATCCTCTCCTCGTCACCGCCATTATTTGTCATTTGGCTTCTTCTCCCTACGGTCTTTGTCGTTGTGCTCTCCGTTGTCTTTGGTGAGTCTCTCAATCTCGATCTTTCTCACTATTTTCGTCAGGTTCTCAATTTCTCTTCTTTCATTCACCTAATTTAGGGTTTCTATTTTTAATTTAGTTAGAATTTTTTTTTTATAATTTACAGTTTGTGTTTTTTTATCAAAAATTATGTTTCGAGGTTAGTTATTATGTTTGTTAGAAATTTGTTCATTATTAATATTGAATATTGACATAATATGATGACATTTACAATCTTTGATTTGACCATAGAAGCCTTTTGTGAAGCATAAATTAGCCTCTAAACCAGCATGGTTCAGAACTTGAAAATTATTAAAAGAAATGTTTGTCCTAAGACCATACTCTATTAATTTAATATCTTCATGAGTCAAGAAATTTATAGAGGTATATTTGTTCCAACTTAAAAGATGAATACGAATTTTCTCTATTAAAGTTATAACCACATATAAACAAGTGCAAAATGTTTATATAGATGAGTGCATAATGTTTAACATTTTGGAATCAAACAATAATTGCAAAGGAAAGATGATTGCAATATTCGTTTTCAAATAATTGACAAGAAGACTTAGATGTTCAACAAAATCATGGATCTATAGGATCTATTAAGAAATATTTTAAATTTTATATATTGATCGAAGTTGATCATTTTCATTTTTAAAATCCAATATATGCACTAACTGTATAGCCCAAATTCTTTTGTTTTAGAAAGATACTTAGCTCAATTTATTGATATTATTTTTTGTTGTTTTTAGTTGTAGTGAGGATGCCAGGAGCAATTGGGTATAACTGAATTTGTGGAGTACAAATTAGTCATTCCAAAGGTATTTACAAGCCCTGAATTTTATATAGTCTCGTTTATTCTTACATGCAAAATATTTGAGTTTAGTTGAATTTCATTCTATGTTAGTCCTTCATGTGCTCTGTATATGTTATCAATAAAGGTTAACATTGTAGTTCAGTTCCCAAACCTATATCCAATCAAAACAATATACTTATTTAATTGCTCTATGCATAATGAGTATCCCATTTGCATATTAAGTAATGTTTATGATGACTCACTTCTATCTTTAAGAGTCATTGCTAGCAATTCAAATATTTATTATACACCTGATCAACCTATGCATATAAGTGTATATATGTGCATATAAATGCATATATTAGACATCCCATAAATTAAATTAATATTTTTTTAGATTATAAATCTTTTAAGTTAATGTGATAAAGCTATAACTTTAAGTATCAAAATAATTGTCAACTTTTTAAATGTTGTATCATATTATCTGTAAATTTATTCAATTTCTATTTATTAATATATCTATTTATTTAATGTAATGTGTTTTCAATATAAAGAATTACAAAATGAAATACATGTTGAAGGAGTACATGCTGAAGACACTGGAATCAATATAGATGAAGGTAATATTACACTGTTAGCAAGTTTATTTTTTATTTCATTTATTTTTTTTAACTTAGCTAAGTTTAATGTCAAAATAGGCACAAGTAATAAAAGAACACGAGGACCAACAAGATGTTTACAAATAACTGCAAGAAATACTGAAGATCGTCTAAAAGTTATCTTGGACAAAGATGGAGAGCTTGTTTGTCCCAATGATAGAGTTGTGTCTGACTTGAGTTATTTCCTTGGGACCTTAGCAAGGAATTTAGATTTTTATCTTCTAATATACACAAACTTCAAGGCTTTGCTCAAAGATTACAAGGAACGAATATGGAGATATGATATGGTAATTAAATAAAATTCTTATCTTTGATTCAATTCTAAAATATTTATGACATGTGTTTATTTGTGGCTTTGTTTAGGATAAATTCATTATTTTTGAGAAAGGACAAAAAACAGTTTTTAGTCGTGTGAATGATGCCTGGAGACGATATAAGTACTATGTAAAGAGAACATATTGAGAAATATTCCATGTTGAAGAAACAATTGAAACATTGTTCAAAGTCTATTCTTGAGGATTATTTCAAGCAATTGATAGAGTATTGGACGAATAATACTATCAAGGTATGATCCTTCTAATTCATAATAATATTCTGGTTTATAGTAACATGATTCTCTAGTCAATATTAAAAATTATGATTCCAAGTTCAAGCACACAAAGGTCCTAGAATTGGTAGTTGAGCATGAAACAATCATTTTTTAGAAAATGGTTTGTTCAACATTAGTATGTATCCCACATTTTTTTATACCTATTTTTATGCAAGGTTTCCAAATAACAACTTGACACTTTTATTTCATTCTTTTTTTACTTTTAAGATTTAGAGGTGAAGAAAGTTCAACAACGCCTCATTCTACATTTTTGTTAACTAACTACATTTATATTGATGTATGTTCTCATCTACAGATATAGAGCATTAGTGAAAGGAACGCGATGAATAGGAATAAGCAAAAGTATATGCATCGTATGGGAACGATCAACTTTGCCAGAGTTTGAGCCGAATTGGTATGATATTATTAAGTTATGTCTCAATTTATAATATATCATTAATATATATTTTACTATTAATTTTCAATTTTTTATTAATAAACTGCTAACAAATCTGATGGATAAGAAGTTACTAGAGCTGAAATGTTTATTAAAACTTGACAAAGCCGTCTTGGTAAAAAGGGAAAAGCAATTGATGAAGAAACACTAGATGTAATTGTAAGTTTATTTGTACTTATGAAATATGTTTGAAAGCACCATACATTTTACTTGATCATAACTTTGATATTTTTTTATAGTCTAAGCTTCAAAGTTCCATTGAAAATTCAATTACATTTGGGAAAAAAAACATTTGAGTCATTGTTTGGGAAAGAAAAGTATGGCCGAGTTTTTTGTTATGGAAGGCCTATGACACCCACAACATTGAAGAAAAATTAAGAAATTGATGCTCTAAAAAGAGAACATCAAATTGAAAGAAATGATATGATCAAGAAGTTTGAAGGCAGTGATGAAATTCGTCCTTAAGCAAAATACTGATTTGGATGAAAATGATATAGAAGAAATGATGGCACAAGCATTAGACAATGAAAGTAGTGCAGTTGCTCCACATTCCTCAGCTGCAACTCATGTTCCTCATGATGATGATGATGATGATGATGATGATGTATACATTGGAACCATCTAAGATTATGAAATATTTTATACAAACTTTCATAAATTTGAAGATCATATACTAAGTTTTTTTTTTTTTTACCTTTTTGCAGGGTGATGTTCAAGTTAATTTGGAGAAGAAAACATAAAATGAAAAAATAAATAAAATACTTTTGTTATATACCTTATAATGTTTTATAATTTTCAAAGTGTGCTAGGCAATATTGGAATATAAATTTTAATATTTTTAGTTGTTACAATTATGTATTGAAATACATTATGTACATTTAATTGTATTTCTAAATGTTATGAGTATTATTAATGTTATCTTCAATGACAATTTACTAAAAGTAATGTAATTATCTTTTATAGTTTTATTGAAGTATTTTTATATTATAATAATAATATTAAAAATGAATTAGTGGCTTATTGTATTCATAATCTATTTAGAAATATTACAAATTTGGTATGAAAGATTAAACAAAAACGCAACAGCTAAAAAAGTGTGGCCTAAATGTTGACGGAAAAGACAACAATATGAGAAAAATGTGGCCTAAACATTGATGAAAAGGCAATAGGTGACAAAATGTGGCCTAAACACTGACAAAATGTGTGGCCTATTGTATTAGATTAAGGCTACACTTTTTGAAACAACTGTAGGCTTTGAGCTATGCCCACGACTGAATACACCACATTTTCAAAATCGTGGCCTAAAGTTAAGGCCACAGTTTTTTCACCTTAGGCCACATTTTTCACCTGTTGCCTAAAGTGAAAAATGTTGTAGTGGATATAGCTCTTGGATAGAGTGAACCATTATAAAATTGACTATGTATTTTCTCTCTTTCCCTCTCTTTTAACCAAGTTCATACAAATTTGAAGTCCGATAAAAGGAACTGGACATTAGCTTTGTGATTAAATAAAATAGATGCAGAAATTCAGACATATTTTGTGTTCTTGACCACTCTTCACTTGTAAGAGAAATTACATAGTTCACATCTTCAAATGCAAGATATTAAAAACACGTCAACATGCAAGTGCATTGTCAAGCATAACATATGTGGAGTTTCACCAGGTAGTAATATCCAAACTAAATCTAATCTTTGTATTAATATCACTCACTTTAACAATATAATTTAAAAGCATTCATTTTTCCCTTTCACCCTTTAATATACTTTATGCTTTCTCTATTTCCCAACCACATAATAAACCATTATTATTCAAACGTCTCTCTTTCAACATTTTTCCATTGTTCCATTTGTTGAAGCATTACCCAAAGTTAATTAAAATATTTTCATCTCAATCACCCAATCTTTCTAAAAATTCATATATTATCTTAGCCAATTTGGTCTCAAAGTGAGAGGAGGGAGATGATAAAAATTAAAAATTATATTATTAAGCTTTTAATTTTCATCAACCGAATGTGTTGATAATAAAATATAACCTTCATTAGTAAAAGAATTCTACAAAATAGATTTTAAAGATACTCTATTAGGGACTTTGGACAATACTTTTTAATGTTTTGTTTTGAATTTCATATATGTTGGTCACGTATACAACAAAAGCATGTGCATAAGGTACCTTAGCACTACAAGAAAAAGGTTATTTAGAGACCAATTTTTAGCTATCAAATTAAATGGTTATTAATTATGACCAAAATAGTTACCAAATTAGATTTTGGTTGCTAAATAACTACGAAATAGAAGTAATGATTGAATTTAGAGACCAATTAAGTCAAATAATTGGTATCTAACATTAGCTGCCAAGGTTTTAGTGACCTATACCATTAGATTTTAAATTAGTCTCTAACTTAATTAGATACCAATTTAGAATCTAATGACATAAGTCACTAAAACTTTGGTAGCTAATGTTATATACAAATTATTTGACTTAATTAGTCACTAAATTCAATCATTACTTCTATTTTATAGTTATTTAGCAACCAAAATTTAATTTGGTGACTATTTTGGTCACAATTAGCAACCATTTCATTTGGTAGCTAAATATTGGTCTCTAAATAGCTTTTTTCTTGTAGTGTAGCTTCTGGACATAAATATTTTACCAATTCTCTAAACCTTCTATACTTAAGAAAGGAGTCTTTACATCATACTTATCATATCATTCACAACTTTCTTATCAACTCTCCTAGTTTATAACCTACCAACTTGATTAACAACAAACTTACCAATCTCAGTGTTATCAATCCCTTTCGGAATCTTCTTAAAAATATCAATATAATATATTAAACTTGAAGTTCCAATCTTATTCCTACCTTCTGCTAAATCTTTTCAATAGGACTTGTGTAAATCTCTATTATTGGATGACTTATCAAAGTAATTTCTTACAAAATATGTCAACCTATTATACCAATTTTTTATTTTATTTTTAGGCTCAAGTTTAATATTAGTTGATGTTTCTTGAGTTCTTTGAGTATTCATTTCATCCACCATATCAACAATTTTATTCAAGTGATGATAAAAGAAATGCATATTTGATTATGAAACATTTATGTAAACTTTATGTTATTTTCTTAAATTAACATGCAATATTATATCCAAAAAAAATGTTTTTGAACTGAAGTTTGCCATGACAAATGACCAATGGGTTGATATGTTTACAAGGACACCAGTAGAATATTTCAATTTCATTAAAGAAAATCTAAATATGGTAGATTTTACAAATGGTATGAGTTTGTGCATGTGAGAATATGATTTTAGAGTCATCAGACACACTTATTATCTCATTACAGAAAGCATCAGACCTAAGAAAACCTCATTTGTGCACTGCTTCAGTGGAAAGGTATAACAAGTTAGCATCTGTTGGACTAAGAACATCTTTTCTTATGGTTCTTAAGGGGGAGAATGATAAGGTTTAAAAGCATTTCTTTAGGGAAAAAAATATAGAAGGAAAAAAGGAAGATTCCAAGCTAGAAAAGAGAAAAAAAAATATCAAGTTAATAGGGAGCTTAGATGAATAAGAGTGCAATATGAAAAGTTTAAAAACAGAAGGGCATTTCTCAATTTCGGGGGAGAAATGAAGAATGAGGTAAAATAGGAAGATATAAGAAAAGAAAATGGGAGAAAAATAGAAGATGTCAAGTTAAGGGCGAAGCCAAAATCAACAATGTCTTTTTAAGTGGAGCCAAGAAGGAGAAGAAGAAAGAAGAAGACAAAGATGATGCTTCTTTAGTCTTTATTTTCTTTTGCTCTATGCTCTAACATATGTAACGGACTAAATTATGAATTCTAAAATCTTCTATCAATTTTACTTCATTGTAATTTTACTCTTTTTTGAAAGAATATTGTATCTACTTATCTGAATAAAGTCCAACAAACTCACATTGACAGATCATGTGAGATGCAAAGTGCTTCACTTGGCAGAAGATATAACACTTGTGTTCTTCTATTTCATTTAATAGGAAAATCTCTTATTAGACAATATGCACATAATATATTAAGCTAACGTTGTATCTAGCCAACAAACTTTTATTATAAACTTATTTTATGTTGTAGAGAATGTTCTCATCTTCATGTCTATCAATAAGATCTCACAAATCATATGTCAATGTCAAAGATCTCTTGAAAGATGCACCAAAGTTGCTTCACACCAAAGAACATTTTGATACATTTCATGTCTTCTTTGGGAAGGCTATCTACCACGTATGATCCAATGCTTTAGTCTAATTTGGTTGAAAGCTCTCTGACTAAGCCCTAATAAGTCTAGCCAGCTATCAAGATGTTTAAAGTGAAGTTTTTCATGAGCAGGATAGAATTTTCAAATTTTCAACTCCATTTATAAAGAATTCTTCCATGTTGAAGAATAAAACGAAGTGATTAAGAGTTGTAAAACACTACCAAATTTGTTTTTCAAAGCTCTTAGTGCCACAAACTTCATAAGAATATTCTTTGTGTTCATATAGCACACTAGTAGATTGTGAACTTTGCATTTATCCAAAGACGGGTTTTCTCTACCCAGTAAGCAAAACTTTGTGATCTTTTAGATCACTCCCTTTCTTCACAAAATCCTTAGCCAAGAGTTGCTTTTTTTTCCGAAAACAATATCAAGTTTAGTTAAAGTAGTTAAGTTCCAAAAAATACTGTAAGTTATTTAACAAGGGATGGTTGTGTTCCAAACAATATTCAATTTTTAGCTAAAAGCAGTTATATACCAAAAAAATACTTGGATTTTTAGCTAATAGTGGTTGTGTGTTCAAATAGTACTCGAGTTATTTTAGCCAGGAGTGATTAATGTCCAAAGAATATTCATCTCGTATGTTTGCAACGTTAGTCTCCTTAGTAAAACTTGTTAAATTTGTTAAGAATTGAACGTAGTTTACTTTTGAAGATGAACCCATATACAAATTTACAACATAAATTGTCTTTGCTTAAAATTATTTTTAAATTACATGCTATAAAACTTTCACTAAGAAAAATAATGAGAGTTTGTAAAATGACAAGTTATTGTATACGTTTTTGAAAGATCCTATATTACATTAAAAACTTGTGCTTGTCGTCACTAAACCTGTGAAAAGTTCCAAAAGATTTTAATACATAATTCAACTCTTTCTTCTTGTGTATTTAATCTATTTTCAAATTTCCTAATATGATCAAACATAAGGACACTACAAGAAAAAAGCCATTTAAACACCGATTTTAGCTACCAAATAAAATGATTACTAATTATGATCAAAATAACCACCAAGTTAGGTTTTGGTTGCTAAATAACTATAAAATAAAAATTAATAATTGAATTTAGTGACCAATTAAGTCAAGATAATTGATATCTAATTGGTCACTAAATTCAATCATTACTTTCATTCTATAGTTTTTTAGGAACAAAAACATAATTTAGTGGTTATTTTGGTCACAATTAGCAACCATTTTATTTGATAGCTAAAATTAGTGTCTAAATAGTTTTTTTTTCTTGTAGTGTGAGAATTTCAATAATGAAGTTTGATACCCCATCAAGTTTATGCTATATTTTTTATTATTTGCTTGGTATGTGTTTTTATGAAAATGTTTGCAAAAATTTGATCGATGAAATCCTTTTTAAAAATATGCATGTTTAAACTTTATTATTTTATGTATCGTAAAATATAGAGTTATTGTTAGGGTAAAGTTCATTAGACCCCATTAAATTTTCATTAAGTGTTTTACTACAAAGTATAGAGCATGATTTTTAAGCATCACATTGTGACAACACAAGTGTTTTATTTGATTGATAGATGTAACACCATTATTTCTTCATCTTATTTTTGTAATTATTTTAGAAACTATAAAATCGAGTTTATCAAATCATTTTTTTATTCATTCAAATAATTGTCCCATTTTTGTTACCACAAAATCGATTTAGTATTTATTCCTAAAGTTTAATGAAAATCATATCTATTTTGTAGACTATAAGTATTATGCATATTCATTTATAGATTTTCAACAAATAATAAAAGAAATTTTTATAAGTTTCAGCCTCATAAAATACTTTGTTTATCTTAATGAAACAAAAGCACGTGTTATTATATTTTCATTTAGCCTAACAAACAAAATCATGTTATTATAAAAGAAATCTTTATAAGTTTCAGTCTCAAAATACTTTGTTTATCTTAATAAAACAAAAGCACGTGTTATTATATTTTTATTTAGCCTAACAAACAAAATAATATGTTATTTAAGCTTTGTTTAGCCTAACACATGAAATTATATATATATATATATATATATATATATATATATATATATATATATATTTATTTATTTATTTGTGTGTGTGAGAAATTCCACTCATAAATTTATAACAAATTACTTAATTTAACATACATCAAAAAATAAACTAAGTTTTATCAGTTGTAGGTTATCTTCTAACAGGGTCAATACTTGTACTGCATGCAAAAATCAAAGTGAATTAATCTCATTGTTACAACTTGTGTTGTCATTCTCTTTCTCTGACAAAAAAGAAAAAACTAAAGGTGATTCTTTCCTTACCTCTAAAACTTTATCATATTTCTCAAAGTTTTACAGTATCATTACTCAACTAAAGTTGCAACTGAATAAAACAACTTCTCAAAAAAATAATAATATTGAAATTATGAATCATAACCAATTATGCCCAAAATAAATCAAGTTAATCACAAAATCCTTTATAGCAAACAACATAAACTTTTGTTATCAAATTTGTATGTTTTGGGTTCAAAGTGTGATCTTGATTTTCTTAGATTGTAATTAAGAAGAAATATACTCTTTTAGATAAGATTTATCTAATCAGGATTAATTGGACCTTAATTGAGATTATTGTCTAAACTTAGATTTTAAGTATATTTTCTCATTTTTTCTTATTTCTGACTAAATATAGATATTTTTTGCCTTGTGCCTTAATGATGACATTTTTAATTGAAGAATTAAAGTATTTTAAAGTGTGAAAAGTTATGTTGAGTGTACTTCTCTAAAGAGGAAAGACACACATTTTTTTATTATGTTGCTTTCTAAATAAATAAAAAATTAATCAAATCATCTACAAAGATAGTCCTCTACAATTCTTTCTTGATTTAAAGAAAATCTCCTTTAAATCTTCTATAATATCTTTCACAGCTAATTTGATTATGTTGGGTTTAACCAATAAAAATACAAATCACATATGAGACAATATTGGAAACAAATTATATGAAAGATAAGCAAGAACGAAAATCTAATACACAATTGAGAAGAAGATATCTTTGAAACATGTTGTAACAAAGAAGGGAACAGATTATATTGAGGATTGAAAAAAAAAATTGATTGAAGCACATTCTTTAGCAATTGAAGACTTAAAAGAAAATCAACTTTTCCCGAAATTTCAAAAGAAACTCAAAAGGCCCTTACTTCTAAGGAAGGTTCCTTGGTTGTGAGCCTATGAGAAGATTCGTCCCATTTAAAGACTTTGAAGAATAAGATATGCAAAATTCAATTCCATTCTCATGCAAACCCTAATTAGGGCCAAATGTACCTTACTTTTGCTTTTATTTTTTATACAAGAGAAAAATATTGTTCCTATACAAAATTTTTGCTACTAATTTTATATAAGACTATCCCTATAGATTTTTACAAGGCTACTACATAAAAGAAAAGGAAGTCTAAAAAGTTCACTTTCCAAAAAAAAGAAGAGTCTTTTGAAGTTATTCTTTCTCCTCCAATCTCCTAGTTAGAGATGTGGTGATCGGATGGTCATCTATCATATCCTCCCTCTTGATAAGGATATGTCCACATATTTGATTGATTCTTAGTGACATCTACTTTTATTTATTATATTCTTTTATATTTTCCTCTTGGAGGAAAGATTCATCTCCACTACATAACAAATAAAATTTGAAGAAGTTTCTTTATTACAAAAAAAATGTTTAAAGAAAATATTAAAGAAAGAATTTCCTTTATTTTTATAATTCTTTTTGGGAAGAAGGTGAAGAGCATATTTTTCTTCACTTGGTTTTAATTACTTATTCATACCATGTAATGAAAAAAAATCGATGTTTTTGAAAACTATCTTTTAATGAAGAAGATTTCAAAAGGATACATATCATCATAAGATTTTCTTTTCCAAGAATCACCCCAACACTACAAAAAAGCTAAAATCACCGACAGGTAAAATCCATTGGTAAATATGACAAATATTATTTTAATTATTCAAATTAAAGTTATTATTTTATTAATACCATTTTTACTTTCAGTATTTTGACTAATGGTTTTGGCATTTTTTTAATGTTATTTAATTGTTTTATTATAATTATTAACAATCTGCTATAGGAGAGACTCAAACCTAAGTCCTCTCAACAACATGAATATATAATCAATAGACCACAAAAGTTTTTCAGTCTTATTATGATTATTATTGTTCTTATTATGTAAATCTGATTATTATTATTATTATTAATATTTTTAATATTAGTATTATTATTATAATATTTATTATTATTTGTTATAATATTTATTATAATTATAATTATTATTATTGTTGTTATTGTTATTATTATTATTATTATTATTACTGACGAAATTGGTGGTAAATATAATGACGTATTTATCGATGGATAATTTAGTGGTTAATTTTTTTTCATTGGTAAATTTGTCGGCAAATTAACCCTCAAATTTTTTGTCACTAAAATTCATCGGTAATTACATTTTTACCAAAAGATTTGTATCAATCGAAAATTTTCCATCAATAATTTCTTTTTTTCTTGTAGTGTAGAGGTTTGTTTCAACTCTTTTTCTTTCCTACTTTTTTTTTTAATTTTTCATTCTTTTCTTCAATCTTTTATTTTTCAATTTTCACTTTCATTTTTATTTCATCCTCTCTCACTTGTTGAGGTGTGAGAGAAATTAACATTATTTTGCTTTCTTGGTGAGTGAAAGTTACTTTATTGGTGTAGCCATCAAGTATAATTTTATGATCATATTGGCATGGCCTATCAAGTATGATATACCAAATTTTCATAAGAACGATGCCGCTTAAAACACTTTCATAGTAATTGCCTGCGAAAATAGGTATACTTACTTGGTCTTTGACTACTATACCACCATGATCTTTAATCCATTCAAGTTTTTAGGATTTTGGATGGGGTTTAGTAGTTAAGGCTAACTTTTCCAACTATCTTGTACTAAAAAATTGCAACTACAACCACTATCCACAATAACAAAACAAACAGTTTCAAAAATTTTACATCTCATGTGGAAGAGGTTCCCATGTTGTAACTGTTTTAGTTTAATTCGATCGTTTCAGAAAAGCCTTCGCACCAATAGTAAGTCTCCTTCATAAGGAAGGACTTCCTCTTCAAAATATAAAACTTCTTCTTCACTAAGTGAAGAATGAGAGTTAAATTCATGTAATCAACTCAAAGAGAAAATAGAAGCATCAAAGAGTGTTACTAGTGTATGTATTGCTCTCTTTTCTTCCTTTTTTTTTCTTTATATGTTTCATCATCTTTCTTTTTTATGAAAGCATCTTCAGAGGCAGCGGAAGACTTAAAAGAAACTCAACTTTTCCCCAAGTTTCAAGAGAAACTCGAGAGGATGTCACTTCTAAGAAAGGTTCCTTGATGGTGAGCTTAGGAGAAGATTACTCCCATTTTAAGACTTTGTAAAAAATGATGATATGTATTTATATAAGGGAATCAAATAATATTTTGTAAGATCTAAAAGCCTTACGTTGGATGTGCAAAAGGATAGCAAAAGGTACATTCAGAATTTTTACCTTCAACATGTCACTTTCAAGGTTACGTGTTGGTGTAACTACTTGCACATGTTACTTTCAAGTGCATGCAAAGGTTGTAACCACTTTATACGTCTTTTCCATGAATTAAGAAACATCCAATGTGCTTATTCAGTTTTGCTCTGTCTTTCAAGGGCCATCCATATGCTAAATAAGATTAAGAAATTAATTTTTTGTTAATCATAGGATTAGTGAAACATTAGTCAATCGGTATAAAGTCTAATGTTTCTATAGAAAAAAGTCATGTATTCTATTCAATCTCTTTTCTAGAGCTTACTTATTAATTCATACTTAGTGCATACACTACAAGAAAAAAGCTATTTAGAGACTAATTTTTAGCTACCAAATGAAATGGTTGCTAATTGTGACCAAAATAGTCATCAAATCAAATTTTGGTTGCTAAATAACTACAACATAGAAGTAATGATTGAATTTAGTGACCAATTAGGTTAAGATAATTGATATCTAACATTAGCTACCAAGGTTTTAGTGACCTGTGCTATTAGATTTTAAATTGGTATCTAATTAAGTTAGAGACTAATTTAGAATCTAATGGTATTGGTCACTAAAACCTTATTAGCTAATGGTAGATACCAATTATCATGACTTAATTGGTCACTAAATTCAATTATTACTTCTATTTTATAGGTATTTAGCAAGCAAAATCTAATTTGGTAACTATTTTTGTCACAATTAGCAACTATTTCATTTGATAGCTAAAAATTGGTCTCTAAATTGCTTTTTTCTTGTAGTGATAAAAAGTAGCCTTTATGACTAACTTATGTTCTGAAATTTTAAACTTCATCTTCATGACATCATTTATTGTTGACACAATTTTGTATACACATTTATATCTTTATTTTATATTGAAAACACTTTCACTACCTTTTATTTTCAATTTTTAATCCATTTCCTTTTAATAGTAGTAAATTAGATTTAATGTACATAATTGCAATAGTTTTGCATTTTCAAATAATCTAACCTTTGCTTATTATTTTGGCTATAAATTGTTCTTTAGATATTGTTTTCCGTTGATTCTAGTTGCATTGGATTCTAAATTTATAAGTCTTCAAAAAGTACATATGATTTATTGGATTTATAGTCTTATGCTATTTTCTATCATTTTCAAAAATTAAGACAAATTTGCAAAATTTTTTATAAGAACTCATATAAATTTGAGTTCTCTTATATTACCTTCCTTGAAGTTTTGTAATTGAGCTTTATGATAAGATGAATTGTGTAAATCGTAATTTGTGAATTGACATTCGTCAATTGACCTATCGTTCTTTCTTAAAAACAATTCCAGCTCTTTTAGTTTTCTAATCTAGTGAAGTTCATTTTTTACATTTCATTTCTATTGTATTATAAGGAAAAGTGTCTCAAATCAATTTATATAAAAAAATATTAAAAATTGAATACAATATACATATCTTTTTAAAGAATCAACCTATGTCGATCTTTATACTGTAAAATTTTAGAAAAAAAACTCACATATTTTGGTTTTAAAACAATATTGAAAATTATCTATCTCATATAAACATTGATATAATAGGTTGTACTATACAGCAGGAGCATGCCTATGCCTTTTGAAAGCTTTTGGTGAGAAGATCTTAAATAGTAGACCTTGGGCTCTTTTAAGAAAAACTTTTATTTACACACACATACATTTGTATAGACTATACATCATAGGTTTTATGTAAATTTTTAATACTTATATAAACACACATACTTATGAAAACATGCTTATGTAGAGTTTATTATAAGCAAACAATCTAACTTATATAAACAATATGTAATATGGACATTGAGAATGATGGCTTGTTCTTATTAATAAGAAAACTAATTAGTATTTATCACTTAATCACAATTATAACAAGGCTTGTTTGATTTTGATTTTACAAATTCCTTTTTCTGTGTCAATGATATGCAGAAAAGGTTAGACTTATCAAAGAAGAAGATTAGAGCATAAAAGCATGAAAAAAAGGCACATACAAGTTGATGTGTTTATACAAGAAAAACGACTCCCCCTTTCTTTTATAGATAGTTCCCCTAATTTGGTTAACTTCTCTCCTATCTTGTACTTATCTCTCTTTTTATTGGTTTTAACACTATCAAATCTTTCAAAAATATTTTAGAAGGGTCAATTTTTTTATAAGTATAAAAAAATAAAAATTTAAAAATATATGAAATATAATAAAATTTTAGAAAAATATTTTTATTTATATATTAATGTGTGTGTGTATATATATATATATATATATATATATATATATATATATATATATATATATATATAT
>Ga0099825_1003823_pt1 | contig 19949 bp, 9 predicted proteins | sample SiratroredBW_FD_76838 | JGI IMG/M metagenome (GOLD analysis project Ga0099825, IMG submission 76838) | Root nodule microbial communities of legume samples collected from California, USA - Siratro red BW | ecosystem: Host-associated > Plants > Roots > Nodule | place: USA: California | collected... | reverse complement strand
TTTTAAAAAAAAAAAAAAAAAAAAAAAAATAATTTTTTTTTTTTTTTTTTAAGTTAAAATCCTTTAGCTTCTTAATTTTTTTAATTTTCGTATAAATTAATTTTAGATTATAGAATCTTTTTTCTTCCATAAACGTTTATAAAAAATTATCAAAAGAAAAACTCATGTAAGAAATGTTCAAAAAACAAAAATAAAGATGTATGTATTTTTAAGATTTTAAAGTTGACTTCTAATATGTTTGATAAAGTTAGAAGTTTGTTTAACTAAATTAGATCTGTTACAGAAAAAAATGTTACTTATTTCGGTAACATCTTTTCAAATTTTAGTTCGTGTAGAATTTAGGTTTCTATGTTCCTATTGTTTTTTCTCATAATTTTTTTATACATTGTTTTATTTCATTATGCGAGCTTGTTAATTTAACTGTTAATTTTAAATTAATAAGCCAACCCTTTAACTTTTCACTTATATATCATAAATTTCAGTCTGTGCTCTCAAATGAGAGCGTTCTTTTTTGAGAGAGGTTATTTTATTTCTCGTAAAGATATGAATTTTTAAAATATTTTTTTCGGTTCTTTTTAATATATTTTACTCCTATGAAATTTTATTACTCGATTTTATCCTAAATCCTAAATACAAATTTATATTTTGAATATTGACGTACTATATCAAATTTAATATGCTTTTTTTAAAAATTAAATTCTAAAATTATTTCAATATCAATTAATCTAAATTTGAATTTTGACATACCATATCAAATTAATATTTTTCTTAATATAAAAATTTAGTTTCATAGCTTTCGCTGAATTTTCATATAACTAAGTAGAAAATCTATGATCGAACTAAAATACATTTTTTTTCACATATCAGTTATACAATTTCAGCATTTCACAGCAATCTTTTTTTTTTTAATAATGTATTTCACTGTTATCTTATAATAATTAGAGCATTTACTACAATTTTCAACTTTATTTTAACCTAAAAAACTTTCCAATACACAAAATTTGTTTATTTTGATAAAATGGTTATTTGTCTTTGATTAAAAAAAAAGTATCAAACTAATTCCTTATATTAGTGTTTAATGTTAGTTGTTATACTAATTTTTTTAAACTATCATTATTAATTGTGAGTATAGGCCTCTTTGAATACAAAAACGGATTGCTAAGAAATCAAAGAGTAAATGGCTAATTCAACTAATCCATTAAGTGGACCCATTGCGTTCTGATAATTGTTTTAATTAAATATATACAATAATAAATCTTAACCTTAAAATAATCTAACGTCACATTAACAGTTCACAGTGAGGAGTTCTCTATAAAATAAATACTGATTCCATGTTTTGTATCCATAAAGTAAAAAGAAAAGTACAAGAAAAAGAAGTCTATTTTCTAAAAGTTTTATCAATATTACTGCAAGTGCGTAGTTCATTCGAAAATGAGGTGCAAGAGAAGATGAAGGTCACGATTGAGACCCCAAACGCCCACTTTACCCGCCACATACCGCTGACATTGTTTCTCCATTACACGACCACAGTTATACAATGCGTTTTCTATTAAACAAAAAATAGAGACGAAAGATAAAAAGGTAACAAACATAACTTTATCTTTGATGAGTTCCAGCTTTTCATTATTTTAAGTTCACAAAAAAATGTGGTGCAAGGCTCGTATATGCGTGTGAAGATAAACTCGTACAAGTTGAAATACATTAGGGGAGCTACTGCACTCAGTATATATTTAACTCACCTATTAGGAACGGCAAATGATCATCCACCGGGATAACAAACAGTGGGCTCTTGGTCAAAAGCCGAACAGCGATATATATTAGCACTTCACATATATTTCTAAATACTTGATACAGTTTCCATTGAAGGGGTATCATCACTTGCTGTCATGTCCAATTTCAGAGCATGCCTTGTGACACGGTTTGTCTCTTTTCTCAGTCTAACATTATCCATGAACAAGTCTGCTATTATCTTACCCATTTCATCATCCTTGATTACACCTTCTTTTGTGCCATTGACTTTATCTACACTGGAAGCCGCACTTCCATATTCCTTATCTAAGTTTTCTACCTGGTCAAATTTAAATAAGTTCAGCAATTAGAGAGTTTGCTGGAAACAAGTGTTTCTAAATGCGTTGTGGCAAGAACATACACAGAAATATGACTTACCTCTGATAGTAGGATGTCCACTTGGTCATCGGATGTTGTTAATTGATTAAAAGCATCACTCAATGAAGATGAATTTATGACTGTCCTATCTTCACATTCATAAGGAAGACCGACATTGCACTCTTGAAGCTGGTTGAAAAGAAACCTGCATTTCTCCAGCAGTTTTCTCCGAGCAGCTTCTGCCTGTTCCCTCTTCTCTCTTTCGTGAAGTAGTAGTTTCTGAATACACAAGAATTTAAGGCATAGCGTCATCATATAGGGATTTGAAGTCCATATATCAAAAAAGGAATATTATGATCCGCTCATTACATTAATTTAAATTCCCACTGAAGAGACACAGGAATTACAGAAATCTTGGAGACGGAAAGGATAACAAATAAATGCATAACATAATAAATACATAAGAAAGGAGAGCCTAGTGCAATACCTAAAGGCAAGAACAGTCAAATGAAGAATGTGTTTTCGATACCCCCTCCCCCTCCCTTCCCACACAGAAAATACAGAGTATATACAAGTTAGAGACATACTAATTCAAAGTAAGACAAGTAAATTGACAGTTATTTTTCGGGGAAGAACATGAACTGTTGAGGGAAAAACTCTTGCAGAATATGATATGTGCAGACTTGTAACCTACCTCAGTTTCATTGTTTTGCTTTATCGACTCACTAAGCTCTTTCTTCAACTTTGTTTGGGAATTACGAAGAGATTTGACCTCTTTAACCAAAACTTTAACATCCGCCTTGGATTTTGCTTCTAGCTCTCCATACTGTTTTGACAAAATTTCTAGATGCTCCTTAGCATTTTCTAAATTCTGAAACAGTACATCATTCTGCTGAACAATTGATTCCTTTGTCGAATTCTGGTAAGAATTTCCCCCCTGGATATTATGTCATGAGCCATTATTGAAACCAACAAGGTCTAGAAAAAAGTTTAATATATGTAAAGTAAATGCACAAATTTCCTACCGATTCTGACTTTAGTTTCATCTCCATTTCCATTGATTTTCGTCTAAGTTCTTCCATATCCCATTGCATTTGGGTAAACCTTTCCCTCTCAATTAGAATAGCCTGCTGCAAGTTCTCCTTATTTTTCTGTTTGGTAGTTTCAAGTTCTACTTCCAAATCCTTGACCTGAACAGATCAAATAGTTATGAACATGTATAAAGATTCAGCTTGTATGCTTGACACAGAATCACAAAATCCTTAGATATCCATGATTTGTAGATATATTTATCTTCAACTTGACTAGTCTCTCATCAATCTCAGATACAATTAAACTAAAATAATTTACAAGGAAATGAATGCCAAATTGTGTACCTTAGTTGCAAGAAAATCCTTTGCAGTTATTTCTTGATTTAATCTAACAATAAGGTCCTCCATATCAGTTTTTGCAGTGCCTAGCCTTCGTTGCATGGTTGAAAGAATCCTGTTCAATTTATTGCGTTGATCTAATGGAAAAACTAACTGAGTATCGCCAGTAGGCTTCAACTTTGTGTGGCCCATAATATCTGTGTCTCTTGAAACCGTAGCAGATCCAGGAAGGTCATGAGAGCCATCACCAGAGGAATTTGGAATCCCAAAATTAGAGATGTCACTACCTCGTAATGAGCTTCCATCACTTCCAAAACTCTCACTAGAAAGCTTACGAACATGACCAACAACCTTGCCATGCCCAGGCTCAGAGAAAAGCTCCATGGTATTATTAGCTAAAAGTGAAGAATCATATAAATTTCCATTATTTTTGTCCTTCTGTGTAACATAGTTCACATGTCTGGCATTTGCTTTATGCCTAGGAAGGCCTTCCAATTGCTCTAGAATAGTCTGACCCATAAACAAACCTTCGTCAATATTTGATATGCCATATTTCACAAGCTTTTCTATCGGATTTGTCATATCTTCATCTAATGTTAGATCATCAGTACCCACATCAGAATTATCATCCCGTCCAACTCTCGGTGTTCCTAGGTCAGATGGCTCATATGCGGTATCACTACCATAATCGGAGGCAACTGATGAACTGCCAGCAAGTAGTGATAAGCTTGACTGGTGAGGTGATTGCACAGAAAAAACTGTGTTATTGGAATCAGGATCTGTTTCAGAATTTTGCTGGCTTGCATCTTGGAATGCTGAGAAGTGATCATGAGGTATAAAGTATCAAAATTTGGGAAAGCTAGCAATCATTTAGTATAAAATAGACCATACTAACATGTATGAGGCAACTAAATGAAAGCTGCAAAAGACAATGACATACAAAATCTAGCAGCTGCTTCTAGTTCGAGAAATGATGCCACTGCAGCACATCTTGATACATCAATGTCAGACAGTAGTTTCGTGATCCACTCTTCCAAAGAGCACCTTCTCTGTAGCAAAAGTATGTCTTAAAATTTACAGCCAGTGATAAAATTAGTATGTCTTGAAATTTGTAATTTGAGGTTATAAAATTAGATGGAGCAACCTGCCCAGTTGGCTAAAGTAGTGTAGATAACAGCTATTGGAACATATAAACAACCTTGTTTAAGATTCAGTTACAGTTAGTTAATCCTATCTACGAGTTAATGTCAAGAAACCTTCTATAAGTATTCCATGAAATTTTTTACTAAATAATCTATAAGCTCTTTACCTCCACATAAAAAAAGAGAATACGGAGGCAATTTTCATCTACATTTTTTATGTCCCAAAATTTCTATGACCATCCTTATCCACGATTCAAATAATTGTTCAACAACCAAATAAAAATACATACGAGGCTGTTCGGATATAAATTGGTTCTGTAAAAGTTCTTTAGTATTTATTTAGGACAGAAATTAAGAAATTTGACCTGAAAATTGTGCTGAAAACTTAAGTAGTTGCAGTCACGGACAAAAATGGCATTTTTTTCTTGTTGTTAGGTCAAAGAAAAGATGGCAATCAAGTAGATAGAGAGGCATTCAATAAAAGGATTTGGTGAATAAAATATATTGAGGTCTACCAAAAATCCAAAAGCAGATAATTTATCATCTTTTTGGGTAAATACATTGATGGGGCCCATTTTTACATGACAATGGCAGAGATTAAGAAGTATTTAGACTCCAAGTGTTTTGTTTAACACAAATCTAAAAGGGTCATATAAGGGTTAGAAATAGAGTGCTGGTGTAGTCCACCAAGAGGCTAAATCCTACCCCGACTTACATCCGAACCCAGGTTTGTAAACTGTCCATTCAATGGAAGACTTTGTCGTCTTATTAAGCTTGATCAATAGTAACCAAACACATACCTTACCTAAATCTCTAGGTGCTAGTAACCTACAGTAGCTAAGCATTTAGGCCAAGTACGTTCTTATAAAATAGGAAAATTCAAGCATGATGAAATATCAATATGCAGATCCATAATGCCATAGAATCCACAAGGTACCGTAGTAAGACATTTCCAACCTCTTCTAACAAAGCTCGGCTTTTTAACCGCAAGAGTCCCTTGGGTGGTGCTGGAGGGATATTTTTCCTGGGAAACTCCTTTTTAACCTAGGCAAAAGTCTAGAAATCAGTGTAACCCAAACAAAGCACAGACACTCGCAAAAATATTTATCAATCTATCATATACACACAAGTGCAAACACAGGCTAATATACTTCTTAAAACATTTATAAATTATATCCCACTGATTCTATTCTCATCTAACAACCAAAATTATTCTCAAAGAATTAAGAAATAATTGAAACGTTAACAGAAGACTCTTATCTGTACCTATCACTGGTGCAAAAAAGGGTTGGCTTCTCACGTTTTGTAAGGCCACCATTGTTGTCCATTAATTGCAAGGCATTCTATTTTCAATACTTTCCATCCATGTCTGTGTTTTCACGTGAAATGTTAATGTTCAATTTCGTTTGATCTTGTAAAGTTTCTGATTTAGAAGTTTGACATCAGTTTTATGATGGCAAAGTTTCCTATTTTGGAATTTCCATATACTACACCTTAATACTCTTTTTTTCTTGGGATAGAAAATACTAATATAGAATCCTGATACTCATTAACCTGCCGATTTGCACCCTATAATGTCTAATATGTAAATTAGAAAGAAATCCATTTGCAGATTTGATAAAGGATATTTCAAATTTACCTAAGTAAAAGAGCTACATTGTTTATGAAAACAAAATTAGGGCCATTCATCTTTCTATGAATTAAGCATGCAGCACATATGGATAAAAGTGAACTCTTTCACCACTGCTGACGGATTTTCCTGCCAGTTTTCACTTCATGGAGAGAGACCTCAATCAAATAAGTTTAAATATTTCTTCTTAAAGATTTTGCTTGTCCCTTACTAACATTCACATTATAATAAATTGAATGGTTTTATGGAAGTGTTAAACAGAAAAATGGGTACCAATCAATGAGTAGAGATAATAATGCTTAAATAAAAATTCAGTTGTCAGAATTGGGGATGAAGTACAGATACATGTAAAGATAAAAAAACAGCAGTTAAAAAGAGTAAACTTACATCAGCAAACAACTTTAAAAAATCATTGAACCTTCTTAATACTCCATGGAGCCTTGTAATCCCTTCCGGTGACTGTACACCAACTTGAACCCTGTAGAACTGTCCCTTAATGATGTTAAAAAATGAACATTCACAAAGAAGCCATCGTTACACCACAAACAATAAATGAATGGAATGTGGAAATACACCATAGTTTAATCTTTCTTTCAAATTCCATGTTATAGTGTCATGTATACTACATAAAGGAAACTCCCACAATGGTCAAAAATTATAATTAGGTTTTAAAATCTTGAATTATTATTAACTCCTTTAACACTCGTTTGTTTCTTTCACTGCATCTCTGGAAAGATGGATCTCCTCATGCTTGCAATTATTCTCTCTTTAAAACACACTAATTTAAACAAAACTTCTAAACTAAGTATATGATAATTTCCACTTGCTTCAGACTGAGTATATACTTCTAATCCTAACAAATCCAAACTAGAAAAGTAGTACAAAATTAATCCTAAATCTGGCCATGAATGAAAATTTGGATCTTGATAAACTTTACCACTACAGGATCTGAGTTCCTTGATTTTGGAACAAAGGACCAAGAAGGTATCGTGACACAATAACTCCAACCAGTACGATGATTGTGTGGCCATACTGTATCTTGCCCATTCTGTACAATAGGTACTTCAGAATTAGAAGGAAGTCAAATGAAAAAATTATAATAAAATTAATTACACAGAAAAATTCTATAGATAAAAGTCAGGAAATATGCCTATCAAATAATACGTCAAAATGTAAAAGGGAGGAATATTAGCTTTCGATACCATAAAATATTCTTGAAAAGATGTGATTGTACTAGCAAATTAAGATTGAAGAGATTTTGGACAAAATTCTAACCAAAAAGATCGAGATGTAGAGCCATTGACCTTTTTAGATTTTAAAACACTTGATATATATCGTCCTTGTGAGAAGAACAAGCAAATATTAGGTTGATGTTCTCTGCACACCTCTAATCAACTTAGAAGAATGATGTAAAAAAATTTCAAGAAATTTTCACCTATGATAATGCTGGTAAACTATGAGAACCATTATTATAAATGGCAGAGTTTTGAACAAAACTGCCATGTTAAGCTTTCATCATAAAACTAATTGGAAATTAAGTGAAATTGTCTAGTAGGTATATAAACTGAATCCCAATAATTGAGGTAGGCGATGTGAGACTTTCAAATACCATAGATGCCTGCCACCTAGGTGATTCATGGAGGAAACTATGTAAACAGTAGAAATCCCCTCCACAAACCAAAAATAAATGGAAATGGGCTATAGGTTTTGATACTCTAGGATTTCATATCAAAACCAATTGACATTTACTGAAATTGCAAAGTAGGTATATAGATGATATAGGTGGAACAGATGAAAGAAACAACAAGAAGGAGAAAGAAACAGAAAGACAGAGAAAGAACAGAGAACAAAAACATAATACGGATGTTTCAGGTAAAGAGGAGAGAATAGAGAAGCCAAAGAATATTTACTGCATTTCTGTTTGTTAACATTCAATCTAGATTCAGCTGTCCAGAATACAACAAACCACCTTATTTACAGGTACCTACCAAACAGCTATGAACTAACAATAGCTGACTAACTAGCTAACTAACATCCTTGCCTTATTTCAATTACATATCAATACCCCTCCCCCAAAAGAAGATCCTCCTCCTCAAGGGTCTTGCATTTCAAATGTAGGGACTTGTTGAAACTTGATATAGGAAACCTAGAAGCATCTTTGTCAGGAAAATCACGGGACTGCACCAAAATTTCAGTGTTTATACATTCCTCATGCATTTGTTGAGAATCTCTTTAGGAAACATAGTACTTAGTATAGCTGAACAGTCAAAGCGAGGAGTTTCTACCTTTGATATGATACTTGCACTCCTAAATCACCCCTTAAGAGCTGGAATGTATCCATTTCGGAAATTGTTGCCTCGATTACTGCTACTATTAACTTTCCTTTCTTCCTCAAAAATTGACCATCCCGAGTAGTGTCCCTCAGTACCTCCCTTCTTAAGTTCTTAGTTAATTGAGAGATCAATGCATGAAAATCTGCAACTTGCACCTAACTCTTGTCTATTTTCTGTACAAGTTCAGGGGATGAAGTGTCAAGTTCCATGTGCATTAGCTGCCGAGGTAGCAGCCTAGAAAGTGCACCAACCACAGAATTATCATTACACTTCTTGCCCTGAATCTTGTAGTCATACACAGCCAACTTTGCCAACCAAAACACTAAAAATGAAGTCTTTAGCTTTTGACACAATAGATACTTCAAACTTTGTTTGGATTCCATTGATAAATATCCGGCTCTCCAAATATTGCTGCCAATACTCCATTACTAAGACCATAACCATCAATTCTTTCTCATAGATGGGAGGGGATTGATACCTTGGTGCCAGTGCTTCCTGAAAAATGCTAAAGGCTGCCCCTGCTGCAAAAGTATAGCATCAGATCCATCTCCACAAGCATCAGTTGTCACCACAAAATCCTTTGAAAAATCTGGGATTGTTAAAACTGGTGCTGAAACTACCACATTTTTCACAATTTAAAACACTTGAGATGCTGACTCTGACTAATTAAACCCTTTTTTCTTGAGTGAACAAGTCAATGATTAGACCAAAGCTCCATAATTCTTGATGAAGTGCCTGCATTAACTAGACAACCAAGGGAAAGCTCCCTGCTGCTTCATATTCTTATATTTTGGGCAATCACATAACGATTCAGTCTTCTTAGAGTAGTCTGTACAAACCTTTCCCTCACTGATGATATGCCCTAAATACTCCACCTTGGTAGCTGCAAATATGCACTTCTCTTCACCAAAAATAAATCTTTCAAGATTAGCAACACCATGTCATACATACGAAACTCCATTATCCTCAAACCAAAGGTTAAATTTTCACGATGCATTTTCCTTTTAAAATGCTTCCACATATCATTCATCTTCAATCTTCTTCCTCTAGGTTCCTCTATGCAGATAATTCGGTCCCATTCTCCTTCCATCCCAACCTCTTGTCTAAATCATATCCATGAAATAACGGTTGTTATCAATGAGGATTTCCAGTGTTTTCCATATAACTTGCTCTTATATTCTTACTAAGGTAGTCAAAATCAAAATTATAGTTGGGATTGTGAAAGGCTTACAAGATCATGGGATCATAAAATAGACAGTAGATTCTACTTCTTCATAAATATAATGTATATACCCATGCAAATAACTTAAAAAATTAAAATAAATTAGTCACAAAGTTGCACTTCAAAAATACTTAGCCAAATTTATGTTCATCATAACCATAGGAAAGAATGTCAACCAAGTCATAACTACAAAAAACAAAGGAACAAACAAGAAGACATACTGTCAATGTGGTGGTTTCTGCAACTAATAAGGAATGTTAGTGCTTAGAATAGAAGACATTTCAGAATTTGGGCATAATACATCATTGGTGCATGATTCATTGAGAAGACAAAGAGTGTCGTTCAAGTTTTCATGATTTTTGGACACTGGGTTTTAAAAAAACTGTTTTGGGTGTTGGGCTTTTCAGTTTACAAGAAATTGCATCAAAGGCATCATTAAATTCTGCCAAGGTGCCACGCTCTTGTAAACACATCAAATCTTGAAAATGATCTTCTTGATGGTGTATAAAACTGCACCCTCTTTGCAATTGTATCCAAGAATGTTGGAAGATCATCCATTTTTTGTGTTTTAGATGCTTAAGTTGATTAGAAATGCTCTCCACCATGATTGATAGTGTATCAATCTTCACAAGCATTTGAACATGTGGTGGTCGTGGACAGCCAGCTCTTGTCGGTACTGATATAGAATTTAGGTGGAATAGATGAAAGAAACAAAAAGACGGAGAGAGAAACAGAAAGAAGAGAAGAGAGAACAAAAGAGACTAGAGAAGTTTCAGGGAAAGAATAGGTAACAGTTAGATCAAAGAATATGTGCATCGCACTTCTGTCACTAACACTCTATCTAGATTCAGCTGTCTAGAATACAACTACGTCCCTTATTTATAGGCAGCTACCAAACAGCTATGAACTAACAATAGCTGACTGACTTACTAACTAACATCCTTGCCTTATTTTTATTTACACATCAATAACACCACATTAACAGAAGCAGTCTGTGTGGGATTTACATGGAAGGAAACTGTGAGAGAGAGCGGTAGAGATCATGTCCATGAACCACAGACACACCAGAAATTAACTACAGGCTATGAAAACATCTGGTATTTTACCTTAAAACCAATTGATACTAAATGAAATTGCTCAGTAGGTATGTAAACTGCATCCAAGTAATTGAACCTACTATGCAGAACTTTCCAAGGAAGGAAACTACAACAACTATGGAAACAACAGGGATCTCATCCACATACCATAGAAGCAAAGAAAATAAGTTATAGGTTTGATGTCATGTTAGATTTCTTCTTAAAGCTGATTAGCATTAGTGAATTTCCACAATAGGCATATAAATTGCATCCCAGGACATGAGGGAAGCAATGAGACTTTCCAATGGCCCAAATGTGTTTGAGACAATTTTCCTTTCCTTTTATGCGAAGTTATAGTATGGTCTAGGACCATCATATACCATACAGTCCTGGTCAATCTCCATTTCACATACAGCAGCGATTTTTTCAATTTACGAGAAAGAGTTTATAAATCTCAGCCAAGCTTCACGCGGAGATTGGTCAGCACCATAGAATTCACACATGGTGATCACGGATCATGCAATAATTTCTCCACTTTCTTGCCAAATATGGGAACATAACATAAGAAACAGGACTTCCAAGTGATTTAGAAGCAATGATCTCCTCAGCTTAAAGATAAAACTAACTAAAAAACGACTCCCCGTTGCATTTAAACACAAAAATAGCACTCCCTAGACGCTGAATAAAATTCACACTTAAGAGGCTTGCAAAACACAGTTCATCACAATCACACGCATCAATCAAATCACGACAATAGAGACCTAGGGAGCTACAATTAACTCTTTGATCGCCACGGAAAAAGCGAGAAAAGTATTAACAAGGACGATGATCGATGAAAACGGAACTAGTTCATTCAATCGCGCAAATAAAACTAAAATTACACCAGAAGAATAAGACAACTAACCCATTTACGAGGTGCGGGACTCCAATCCATGCCGAGAGGCAGCGGTGAAGTTCCATCGTGCCTGTGCTTCGGAGGACTTCGTCTCTGCATCGTATTCCGTCGTCAAAGTCAAGAATTGGCTCTCTGTGTCTACAATTTGAAGATCATAATATTATAATCCGAGTTCAGCGACGGGAATTGGAATTTTGATGCGAAGTGAAAGTGAGGGAATCACTGAGAACTAGGGTTCGGGCGATTGGATCGGACAAGATGGAATACTTGCCGTCGTGGGTACGACGGAGGGGCGCACGTTAAGAGTAAAAGCGGCAACGTGGCTAAGAAAAGCCGCGAGCACAGTGCGTTTGTTTATGTAGTGTGTACACACGTGTTTAGTCCAATGAAAAACGCACAATTCAAGTGGTGTTATTGTTGTGCTCTGTCACTGTAGGTACAGTATAGTGGGTTTGCTTTGGGCACAAACGGTGAAACAAAAGAAAAAGGGTATTTAATCTCTACATCATGGTTTCTTTTTCCTGTTTTATGAAGTGAAATATATTTTAAATCCAATAAGCATATCTTTAAATCCGTTTTACGAGTAATCTAAGAAAATATATCTTAGATCTTATAATTTATAATGTATTTTTAATTCAACGATATAATTCAAATTTATGAAGTAACTATATTTTAAATCATGTAATTTGAGAAGTACTTTAAATTACAAATTTTAGAATATATTTTGATTTTTATTATATAATCTAAAATATATTTTCAATATTTTGAATTTCGAAATATGTTTTTGCACAATTCAAAGTAAATGTTTGTATTACATGATCCGGAAGATTTTTTACTCTGCATAATTTAGATTTTTTTTTTCACACAGAAATCACGTGCTAAAAGAAATTTACAAAAAAGAGTAAGTAAAAAAAATATAATTAAACAATCACACCTAACTGTCTTCTGACAAATTCTTCTTTCACCCCCGTACCCTCTTCCTGCACCCACATATAATTTTTTTATTCCATAACTGCCTTCATGAAATTACATAAATACCATTCCCTTTGTTTTTTGAAATTGTGAACCGGATGGAGGTGCATCCGGTTCTCATTTAAAAAAAAAAATACAAACCGGACGACTCCATCCGGTTCTCAACCCAGCAGATTGAAAAATCCTCAAATTCGTCGTCGACAGCCCTCCAAATCCCAAATCAACTACTCTAATCATCAATATCACCTACTAATTGCTAATAAACATCACAAATTGGTTACATAATGCTTCTATGAAGGATTAATTGAAAGATTTTGAATAACGAAGTAACGGAAGTCGCGAATGGCTTACCTAAACCGGATGAAGGTTCTCTTAACCGGATGGCTAGCTAACGAAATGGCTGAAGGAAGTATTTGGCTCACTAGCACAGCGGGAAGAGCTTTGGACGATGTTTATTAGCAATTAGTAGGTGATATTGATGATTAAAGTAGTTGATTTGGGATTTGGGGGGTTGTCGACGGCGAATTTGAGGATTTTTCGATCTGCTGGGTTGAGAACAGGATGGGGTAGTCCGGTTTGTATTTTTTTTTTTAAAATGAGAACCGGATGCATCCCCCATCCGGTTCATAAATTCAAAAAACTGTAAACCAGATGGCCTGGTCATCCGGTTGTCAAAATTGACAACCGGATGACCAAGCAATCCGGTTTACAGTTTTTTGAAATTGTGAACCGGATAGGGGGTGTATCCGGTTCTCATTTTCAAAAAATTAAACCGGATACCCTGATCATCCGGTTGGGAGGGGTTTTATTAAGATAGGGGTATTTATGTAATTTCATGAAGGGCAGTTATGGAATAAAAAAAATTATATGGGGGTGCAGGAAGAGGGTATGGGGGTGGAGGAAGAATTTGTCCTGTCTTCTTCTTTCAAACACCATCACCGAGGGGAAAACCAAACGGAAACGGGCTGGGCTTGAATTGACCATGCATGACAGCACAATTTTCTTGTTACACCCCCAGCATCCCAAAAATTATTTGATGGACAAAATTACATTTTATTTTGAGAAATTTGAGAAAATATTTCACAAATGTATTAAAAATAATTAGAAGAAAGACCTGGGAGTAGAAAAAATATCTATATTTATCTCAGGTAAAAAGGTTTAGAAACATTTTTATATAATGGTGTGCCTAACAGAGAAAGGGTGAGAATAATTAACATAATATACTCTTAAAAATTGCAGAATAGGAAGTTTCTCCTCTTCATAAATTATTCCAATAGTGTTATCATTATGTGCAATTGTTTTTTTCAAGTGAACCTTAATTTATAAAATGACGAAATATTTCACAAAATTATACATTTTTAATTGATAATTAATTTAGATCTTAAAATTATAATAAAGATTAAATTAGTTCTTGAAATAAATAAAATGAAAAACAGCATTTAAATTTATAAATCACCCATCAATTTACTCATTCAATTTGTAATAATTAAATAAAATGGATCCTAATCATTAACGTCTAATGACTCTATTTTTCTCCTAAATGTATGTTTACGTTTAGTAAGTGAATTAAAAAAATTAAGTATAATTAAGCCTTTAAAATTAGGATTCATTTGTTTTATTGGTATGACTTTGGGACTAGCTTAGTCATAATTTAGAATTTGTGAATATTTCTACCATCGAACTTTATGATAAATAGAGGTTTTATAAATATTTCACATATTTTATGTTTTGATCACCATACTTTTATCTTTAGTATTGAGAATGAAGGTTTGAAAATTACAAATGAGTGAGTAAGCAACAAATGTAATAATTGGAGTTTTTTTTTTTCGCGTTTTAAGTAATTTAAATATGTTTTGTTATAATTGTTTTACATGTAATTGAATAATCTACATCTTTTAGTGATTTTATTTATTTTAAACATCCATTTAATTTTCTGTTATAGTTTTAAGGATTAAATTTAATATTCATATATGATTTAAAAATCTTTTTATTTAATAATTTCAAGTGAATTCTACATAATGTTAACTTTTGTAGTTTACTAAAAAAAATTAAAATAAATCTTTTCAAAATCATTTATATATATATATATATTAACTTATAGAATTTTTTATATAAGTTTTTTTAACTTGTATATATTAGGTAATTTTAAGTTATAAAGAAGTTAATTTTAATTTTAATTTTCTCCTGGAAAGACTTATGGAAAAACTCGTCCAAATAAGATTAAAACACATATGAGACTTGAATCCCATTTTGAACAAGGGCAATTTTCATGCAATATGCTTAAATAAAATTTAAATTACTTTTATTTCAGACTAACTTATTTTCAAAAATTTTATTTAAATAAAAAAGTTACTCTTATTAAATTAGAATTTAGATTTCCTTATTTTGATAAAGTGTTTCCCTTATCATTAAATAAAAAATAGTTTAATATTAAATAATAGTTCATATTAAAAAAATTAACTCGTGATCCATTCAATTAACAAGGGTTGAGATTATTTTTTTACCAAAATTTTTAAAGATTTTTTTTTTAATTTATGATGATAAAGATTTTCTTTTATTAATGTCAATTGAAACTATTTTAATTTTAATTGACATCCATCACAATTATTTTGTATGACGTTTGGATATTTTTTGGAGAAATTTTAACTGATGTTGACAATAAAAGTTTCAAGCTAACAACGGTGAAAAAAAAAATCATAATCAAAATGGTTGAAACTTCCTTCCATCGACATTAACTTTTTTTTTTTACCAAATTTAGACAAAAGATAACACTAATTTCGTAAATAAAAAACAATTTTTGGAAATACCAACAAAAAAAGTAACTGCTATAATTGATAAACCAAATTTAGCTGACTTTGCCATAAAATAGTCTTATTGAGGAATTGTGATTAATGTCAATATATAAATAAATGTAGCCTACACTGACAGAAAAAAAATTATAGTTAATATTGATAAAAAAAATCTTATCGTATATTAGTAAAAAAAAAACAAAAAGTCACCAAACATTAATTGAAAAACAATGTTAATAATATTAATTGAGATCAACTAAAAATAAAAACAATTGATGCCAACATATACAAAATTTGTGTATCAATAATGAATAACGTAGTTAATGATAAAAAAAAAATTACAACTCATGTAAGTTTTACATTAACCTGTATCGACAAAAACAAAAACCTTAACAATATTAGTAGAAAATCATCATGATTATTTCAAAACAAATTTCCGTTAATAAACAAAATATAATCACGCTTCAATCTTAGCCAAGTTTAGAACACTCGATCTAAATTAACTTAATACGTTTTACTTAAAGTCAAACCAAAAAGAAAAAAATGACGATAATAAACATATACTAAAATAAATAATTATATAAATTTATAATAAGCTTAAGTATGGGTCCGCGTACCTGAATTTATATTTAATTTACTGGTTTTCTTCTGTTACTTTATGTTTTAGAATTTAGTTAATATATTGTACTTACATGTATCTGATACCATTCCGATAATTTACAAAATTAGTTATCATCGCCGTTAAAAAATAATAAAATTAGTTATCGTCAATATAATAATTAATAATTATATCAAAAGTAGATTTCTTTACTAAGTTATTTTCTATTATATATAATATATAAATTTATTTATATTTAGAGATGTTAAAATTTTCGATAATATATATTGTTTTTTCAGTTTGTAACTGGTTCCTACACCTTTTGATGGATATGCCTTGTACCATCTATTATTATTAATCTTATATTTTCAAATCATCTTATATGATAAATTTGTTACATTTCTTTATAGTCTTAATTTACTTATATAATTTACAATGTTTATACTTTAATCACTGATTGAAAATATTCAAACTTTATGGTTTTTATCTATCATTAGCCGATATTATTTCAACCTAAGATTTACCTATGTATTAGCTTTTGTTTTATCTTCTTATAACTATTTTTTATTTAAGTTTATTATTTTGTTTACAAAAGAGTATTTTTTTAAATATCTAATATAACATCTCAAAATTTACCACCAAACTAAATATAAACTTATTAATTCTATAAATATACTTATTTACAAAATAAAGAAATAAAAATCTTTATTTTTATTTAAATGATACTGTGATGTATGTAGATATATATACTCGTATATATAACAAACAAGAAAAATAATAGCTAATTAAAAGAAAATTCTGAGATAAAAAATAAATAAAATAAAATTGTTATATTTATAATTCATATATAAAAAGTTATATATGGACTACTAAAATTTCATTTTTATTTCAAATATCATTATCAGACATTATATAAACAATACATGGATCTATACATATGATAATGACATACCTCAAACGAATAGGTAATTAACATATCGTTTTTTAAAATACTCGTATTAAGTCACTTATTACTATAAACTAATATCTAATGCGACTTAGATTATCAGTGATTCTAAGAGAAGACAAGTATACACATCCAATATTGTATGACTATAAGCATTACAATGTGTATCAAAAATAACAAATCTACATTATCCTAAATATATGATCTCAATCTCATACACATTTCATCATTTACAATAATATATATATTTTAAAAATTTCATAATTCACGTAATTTTGATCTCTTTAATATTAAAAATAACATTTTAAATATCACATTATCAAAATCTAATATCTCAACAATTTCAAATAATATATATTCTATCACATTTTTACAATAAAACTTCATTACCCAATATACAAATTCTTTAACTTACAATAAAACTTCGTCATCCAATATACAAATTTTCTAACTTAGGATACTACAAAAGATTTCATAATTAGTTTTGTTTTATATCAATCATTTATCTCCAATACAATTCTTCAAAATCTAAACAGTGTTATAATCTAAATTCTAAGAAATTAAAATAAATTATCTAAATATAATAAAAATTAAATATATATTAAAGTTAAATAAAAAAATTATTTTTCTTAAGTGACTTGCTAAAATTGGTGACAAAACATAAAAAAAAAATTGATAACAAGATATCTTTAAAATAAATATAAATTTTATATTTAAAAATTTGATTGAATAAAAATTATTCTTAACTTCTAAACTGTGATAAGATTTATAAATAAATTAAATAGGAAAGAGAGAGGGGAAAAGAGAGAAAAAGACATCGAAAGAGAGTGGCATGGGACGGTTTACATCTAATCATATGTCAATTACACATAACACGTTCTAGTAAATAAAAAAAATCATTTAATACAAGTTTACATTCCCGATCGATCAATCATAATTGAAAAAACTATCGATCATTTTTTTTATCATTTGTAATATTTTATTTTAAAAATAAAATACGTCAAGAAAATTAATTGATTTACACAAATATGAGATAAATATAAAAAAAAAAAATACATAGTTATGCAATCTTTAAAAATATTAGACCCTGACAAGTGTGGGTCCTGGTCATTCACACACAGGAAAAACATTGAAAGCCCACATTCATTGTTAAGTCACTTCAAGAACACGTAAGTTAAACTATATTACAATCAAATCCCAAATTTTGTGACATGAAAATATAAATTAAACATCTTAACTAAAGTTAAGTTGTAAGTTTTTTTTTTTTTCCTTAAGTTAATAACGTTTTGCAATTTTCAACCGACAAAGGATAAGATTTTATAGATTTAAAGAAAGATAATCAATTTTAATACTTAGTTAATTATTATAAGAATTATTAAAATTTCATCATTTTAACTAAAAAGAATTAAATAAAATCTACCCATTTTTTCATTTTTATAATTTTATGACGGAAAGACAAATAATTTCCAATTAAAAAGTAGAGTAATTATGTGAAATAAGAAAAATTAATTGAAATAACTTGTTTTGAAAAACAATTTGCAAATAATGATTGTAAATTTAAAGCAATCTAAGAATAAAATATAAAAGAATTGCAGAAATTTAAAGCCAGACAAAGGTTTGATTTTCAATATCACAATCTTGACGATACCACCACAGAACATGTCTCCTCCAATCACGCTAAGGTACACACACTCGTCAAAACTAATGCAATTCAACTTACAAATAAATAGCGTTTACTCTGATTTTGCCGAATTCCTCATACTTCACGTTAAACAGAGCCTCAATTTACATCTTCATCTTCAAACATTCTGGGACATGTTTTTACTTCCAAACGGGGCCCTTCAACGATACTTGAGAAAGAGCCAAAAAAACCAAAACACAAAAATACATTGGATCATAATGAAGGAGATTTATTGCTTTGTATAACTCCAAGGGTGAAGTTTATCTTCTTCTTGGGAGCAAATGAGAGATGCCAGAATTACCACATCATGCATAGAATAGAAGAAGCTAGTGATGAAGAACCTTTTGTTTGAAAAAAACGAAATGAAGAATAAATTAGGATAGTGACGAGTGCAAGAGGTGTTCAAAGCAGATCATCTCATTGATTTTCTACAGCTTTCTTGAACCGTTTGATCTGTGACATGGGAGAAAGTTTAGAAGGTGATTAACACAGTTCAAGAAAGCTGTGGAAGATCATGAAGAAAACCATTCATTACTTCGTAATAGACATCACTTTCTTAATTAGCTTTATCGATAGAGAAAGAGGAGAGGGATTGAGTGATTGAGGTAGCTGGTTTATGTGAACCACGCATGAGGAATCTGAACAATTTTGGTTTCGGTGCGTTATTTGTTGGCACTTTTGGTATAGGGTTCAATGAATTTACTATACTATCATGCTGAGTTTAAAGTCAAATTAACGTAAAAGATATATTAATGTGTTCTTCATTTGGATTTTTGACATTAGGAATAATTGAATGTTATTTATTTGCCAATAAAAAGACACATGCCAATGTAAAGTAACTTGTATTCTTTCCTTTTTTCTTCAAAGAAGAAGTGTTCCTTTTGTAAATACTAAACCTATTGTGCTTGAAAAAGACTTTTATGGAAATTATTAATGGGACTGAGTCAGTTTGTTTTGAGTTTTTTTTTTTTTTTTTTTTTTTTTTTTTTTTATTTACCTTTACAAATATAAAATATTTTTATTTTAAAAGTAAGTATATTGTTTTAATAACTTTGAAATCAATAATATATATTTTTGTGCATTCCCTTTTCTTTCTTTAAGAACAAAATAAACACAAAAAGACAAAGTATGATACTATTCACTTTTAAAGTATATAATAAATACATTTGTGGTGTTTTTTATTAATATC
>Ga0099825_1003821_pt1 | contig 19954 bp, 8 predicted proteins | sample SiratroredBW_FD_76838 | JGI IMG/M metagenome (GOLD analysis project Ga0099825, IMG submission 76838) | Root nodule microbial communities of legume samples collected from California, USA - Siratro red BW | ecosystem: Host-associated > Plants > Roots > Nodule | place: USA: California | collected... | reverse complement strand
TTTTTTTTTTTTTAAAAAAAAAAAAAAATATATATATATATATATATATATATATATATATATATATATATATATATATTATCAAAAGCATGAAATAAAGCTCTCTATAAACACTATTAAAAACTCTTGGTTAAACACTAGTATGCTTTTATATTTATAAAAAAAAAAACATTGAACATTATACATCAACGTATATAAAGAGTACTAGAAACATATATGCATCATCTACTTATAGAATTACTCATAAAATATCAACATTAATTTGTTATTCAATAAAATATAAGTCTTATATTAAAGACATCAAACCAACAAGTTGATTTCATTACTAACATATATTTCTAAGTTATAAATTGCATTGAAACTAGTGGAAAACTTATATAAAAGAAAAACATTATTTTTAATCCTAAATCTTTAAAGAATATGTTTGTATATTTTATCTTTCTAAATATTGATTTTTTTTTATTTCTATGAAATGTGAGACTTCAATTCATTCACATTTGATTCTAGCAAACTTTCATATAAAGAAATATGTCCCAAGTTTACACTTTTATTATTATCTCACTAATTTTAGCATCATAAGTAGGTAGATGTCTTTCTATTGTTTATTTATAACTTGTCCAAAAAGCTTTTTCCATAGAATCCACCATTCCACCTAAAAAAATTAATAAGTTCCATCTTATCAAATATTTAGTTAAAAAATATAATAATCAAATTCTAACAAGAACACATATATTTGTAAGTTTTAAATATTTAAAAAAATATCCACCAAAATAATAGGTGTAACGAGTATATTTTATAATAAATTAGTATGATGTACGGATTCTCAAATAAGTACCTTTTATGTATTTATTAGTAGGTTTGAATTTGTGATGAATAGATAAGTTTTGGATTGGAACTCCATGCAACTACGAAAACAACGGTATCCAATACATTCTTAGCACTAAAGCAAATTTTCTTATTATTTATACGGTTATATATCTGTCATTTAAATTCAAAATTATAAACAATTTCATATCAATCATTAAATAAAAAAAAAAGCGATGTGAAATGAATTTTGAAGATGTGATCTAATGATGGGTAAAAACTATTGTTCTTTTTATTTAAGCAATGCTCGTTACTTGATGTTGAAAAATCTGACAATTTGAAATTCTATTATGAATTATAATAGTCTTTTTGCAACAGTTAACGTACTGGTAGCAAAGACGCCAAATTTAACAAGACTGGGCGTTGCAAATTTAAAATTTATACAATCACTTAATTAAATATTTATTCGGGATAACACTATACATGTATTTAGTTAAAAATGTATAGAATATTTTGGATTTAAGTTATTATTATTATTATTATTATTATTATTATTATTATTATTATTATTATTATTATTATTATAATATAACTTTTATAAGACAATTTTATTTTTTATTAAATTAAACGAATTTCATATTTTAATTGTATAATCACTAAATTCAAAAATACATGTATAATTCCTCAATTTATTCTCATAAATTAGTTATATTTCAATTTTCTTAAGTATATCTTTTCACCTATAAAAATAAGCACACATAGACACAACGCATCTATTTTTGTTAGTATATTAAAAAGAGATATAAGTTTTTATAAATGTTTTCATTGATCCTTTTTTAATTACCTATTATAAAATTAAAATAATTTCATTATTTCATACAATGCATAACCATATACTTTCTACCTATAAATAACCGCATTTTTCACTTTTTTTTCTCATAAAATTGTTTATTTTGAATACGTCTTCAAAATTGTATTATTTTAATAAAGGTGTGTATATATACATGAAAAAATATGTGTTTATTCTAGTATGTAGTAATAATAATAATAATGATAATAATAATAATAATAATAATAATAATAATTTATAAATAAATACCACGTTTAATAAAAATTTATGATATTAACTTTTAATTAAATAACTTTACCTTTGCTAAATTAAAACAGTCTCGTTATTTAATAAAATGCATGACTCAATAATTGTAAGTAAATAATCTTTCAATTTTTAAATCTCTCTTTTTTTTAATTTAAGTTTTTTTTATTCAGAAACCTCTAAGTATAATTGAGGATTTTGATATCTTAGTTAAGTTAACACTATAACTCAATTGTATGAAAAAGTATTATTAAATAAAAATAAAATAAAAAAAACAAAAAATATAGGGTCACACTAAATCCATGCAAAAAAGAATAAAACTTCCCACCAACAAAACAAAGAGAATTAGAAACCTATTACGAAAAAAATTTCAGCAAGTAACGTATAGTATCAAATAAAGTCAATCCTATTTTTCATACTTAAATTAGTCAACCTATCAGAACAACTATTATTCTTCCTAAAAACATAACTTACTCTAAAATCCATAGTAGCACAAATCTGCATACACTTACATCATTTACATTCACAATAGTCTAACAAATGATATGAGTCGAACCAAGAGTTTGACAAAGCAAAGAAGAGTTAGAGTAACAAGACTTATTTTGAGAACATCACCCAGATATTGTAGGGCCACTAAAAAATCTTTGACCAATCTTATGAAATTCTCACTAGTTTATAGTTTTATCTCACGTCAATAAATGAAATCTTCCAAAAATATATTTTTTCCTAAAATAGGTCTATATTTTTTTAATGATAATATTTGCAGTGTTTTTGAATGTCATAGAGGTACTATTTCTTTTTAATTATTTAAGTATTCCTATATTTTCTGATACTTCTAAAAGATAGTATTTTCAACCTTTAACTGATAGAGTCAAGAATAACTTTATTTTTGAAAATAAGTATCTTAATATGATGATATCGTCTGTTGTCTCTAGTATTAGTATTATGCGTTATAATTTTTAAATTTATAAATGACCTATAAACATGTTAAATTTAAATCTTTTAAATTTAAACAAAGTCATGTAAAATTAAATAAATTATATAAATAAATTTGTTAAAAATATATTAAAATTAAAATTAATATTCATATTAGTATGTAAATTAATAAAAATTATAACAATTACATTTTAACTTAAAAAAATAAAGTAACATAATAAAAAATATAGACGTACAGCGAACTGTCTATGTTTCCTGTAGCATTATATATATATATATATATTATAACAGGTAAATATATTAGAGATTTTATTCTTTGACGTAGATAACTTATGTTCCTATTTCACCCTTATTTTATAGTAATTGTATCGACTAATATGAAAGAGAGGGGTTAGTTTTTACAAGGTTCGGATTATGGTGGGTGATATATATTCTTTTGAATTTTAAATTTTAAAATGAAAATATTTTTATTTTAAGAAGTATAAAAAATTAATATAAATATTAAATTTTAACTTATTAAAATAAAATAGTGTGATAGAAAATGAAGATACATAAATACAATGAGACCTGTATTTTGATATCATGTATATAAGAGTAGCAAAATGGAGTTTGAACGTGAGACAATATTGAAACTGTTTGAAAGTCTTGCATACTAAATGGAAACTGGTGGATTTATCTTAAAATAGGGTGTTTTTGATGTGAAGTCAGGTATCAAATTAGGTGAGTTTATGAGAGATATTGAGTTTGTTATGTGTTGTTTTCTGTGGAACATTATCCTTTTAAGTTAAGTTCAGTGATACGTGCAGGGCTGCTAAGTGAGAACACGAACCTTGTTTTCTTCATCACGCACTTGAGGTTGCACCCTCAGAGATAGAGAGACACCGACACAGAGACAGAGACAGACACTGCTCCTCCTGGTCTCTCTGAGGTAAAGGTCGAAGCCCTATTTGTGTCATCTCTAACCAGTACACGCCATTGTTGGGACCACCCTCACAACAACCATTATGCACCACAGCAGAGACTAACGTACAATTATATTGCACTCCGCTACCACCCACTACCACTACTTCAACTTCGCCTTTCTGCGTATTAAAATCACTTCCACCCTTTATTCTCCGTTATGCTACATACCCTAATAATGCTCTTTTAATTGCCTATGCCACTCGTCAGACACCGCATTTACTACACTTCATTTCAAAACCAAGCACAACGCTTCACTCAATACCATATGCATAGTAAAATCTGTACTTATCCAGGATCTTCTAACTTACTTGCTTAAGGACAGTGTAAATTATTGTAGATTTTCTACTCTGAAACAAAAACAAAACATAAACTAAGGTTTCTTCAAGCGTAAAAAGTTCTCTTTCTTAAACCATAATGCCATAATTTTGGGTACATGTGAACTCTGAAGTTTCAGACAGTGCACATTGCCTATCAGTTCCGCAGTCAGCGGATCCTAAATTCTAAGCTTTGAATATACACACACTAGTATCGTTATCGTGGATTACTCTCATGAATATTTGTTGATTACTAATAAAGAAGTTAAATTAATATATGTTATAAAATAAATTGATCTGTAAAACAAAATATTTGGCAAGTGTTTGGTACTTAATAGGTGTAGTACTTAATAAATAAGTAGAATAAAATAATAGAGGTAGTAGATGAAATCGTCTAAGATTCCCAGATGAAGGAAATAAGCTAACAGTGTTTGTTAGGTAAAAATACTGAAGTTATATATATGTGTGTGTGTTTGTTTTTTCCAGCTTCTGTTATTGAAGCTTTCTGAACTAACATTTTAAATAACTGAAGTGCATATTTTAGTTTACGTAAAAAAAATATTTTGCTCTTTGTTTTCTTTCTATTTGTGGGAAAATTAATCAATATGGTCAAAACCTTGTTTGGCCACCAATAAGAATATAAATTGTGACTAGAACTAAGCTGTTTGACCTGACAGTAAATACCCGTGAGCCACTATTATTAGTTCGAAGAGTTTCAGGATGAGGGTCCAGCAATGAAATGAAATGTGCGCATGCACTCTGTTAAGTCTCCGAGGCAATAGTTTTAGTAGTAAACCCTTATTAACGCATTACATGTCAATCACTTTGACTTTTTAAAAAATCACTTTCCTTTATAAAATATGGTTGACTTTAACTTTTAAAATTATAACAGAAAATAGTGGAATAAACAAAGCTTCAGGGTATCATTTCAGATTAAATACGAATTAAATGTAGTAATATTTTTAATATCTAAACAAAAGAAAAAGTGTTGAGTGGTTGGGGATGCTAGTGTTGAATTAAAAGACGATAAATCAGGAAAAACAGTTTGAGGAGCAAAGTCACTTATACATATACATATAAATACATACATACATACATACATATATATATATATATATATATATATATATATATATATATATATATATATATACCACCTATAATCAACTATTTATGTAATAATTATAATAATATTTTATTTATAAATCTAGTTGATTTATGTGTTCTTAATATACTATTAAAATCAAGTTTTTAAAGGTTATTTAAACTATGAAATAAGTTGTTAAAGGGATATTCAAACAATAGAGGGTGTGAAAATATATTTTTGAAAATTTAAACAGTTATAGAAGTGTAGGAGGAGCAATTAAATTGTCGTTAATTTCGTCTTCTTTTTCAGTGTAGAAGAAGCACCAAGTCAAGAATAATGCTATTAACACTCTACTTTTTGCCAGTAGCAGGAATAGGAATCGAATTAAAGCTGGGAGAACATGGAGATCGTCAGCAGCATCATCCACGTCTCTGGCAAATTAGTAAAGTGCTTTCAATAATTTCACCATTGGGAAGGAAAAAAACCCAGAAATTCTTGTTTCTCTGGGCTCCAATTTTGTTCCCAATATATACGAGGGTTTCACCTTGGGAAAGATGGAACCACCCCACATGAAAGCATCTTCTTGCACCCGCGATTAGGTTTGTGTGTAACCATTAATTCTAACTAGAAAAAAGAGGTCCATAAAGATTTTGAAAGGAAAAGCTGAATGTAAACACCGAGTTGTAGCATCTCCGAATAGCAACCCAAGAAAGCTTGCCTTTCCTAGTCAACACAAAAAGTGGTGCATGACTGAATCTGCTAGTATAATGCTGAGATACAATTAAACTTGCGCTAAAAGCACCTAATGTTCAGTTATATGATGTTGACAAATACAACTCTAACGAGTTTTAATGATTTAGGTTAGGTTGTCAGCGTGTTTAGCTGGAAAACCAAAGGCGTACTTTGTACACAACTTTGCGTTAACAGATGAAACAAGAGACAGACAAACAAATTATTGTTCACCTGTTTACTATTTCACTTATAAAAAATATACTTTTCATAAAATAATGTCCAAGAAGTGCACTTTAACTGTAACACTTTTTTGAAGAAAAAGTTAGTATTTTTCTTGAATGTTAAAATTAGTAAATAGAAAATTAAAGAAAAAAACTATTATATAATTTACAACAATTGCAAACGAGAAGAACATTGCAAGCAAGATGTAGGCTTTACTAGCTTTATATGATATGGTTACTAACTCTAAAGTGATTTATGAAATTCTTCTGACTGATCAACACTCAGACCTCAGAATTTGGATAAGACCCTGGGAACGAGATGAGCATGAGTCCTATGTTACATGGGCTTCAAAGCCACCGGCAAATCATGTAAGAAACACTCCAGCAGGAAATTCAAATGACAAGGAGAAATTAATATTCTGCTTTTGAAAGCATGCTAAAATTAATTATTTAACTAAATGGAAAACTTCACTAGCTACACTAATAGATTGCTTCTACGTTGGAAAAACAATGTTTTCTGACAGAAAAGAAATTATACGTTATCATCTGAATTAAGTATTGAGCTGTATACCCAACCAGTCACCATGAAATCATAGTGCATGCACGATAATATCCGAACGGATAGATTCTTTTATTAGATCACATACTTCTGCATACAGACATAGAAGCAATCATTCTACAATATAATATCTAATATAATATGTTCTGACATCATCATGCTGGTGAACCTCGACCAATCAATTAGGATTTATTCAAATCAAGACAGCCTGCTCTTTTGGGAGACCTTTATTTATTTACCAGTTTATATCAATGGAATTGTAGGTCTAATGCTGATAACTCATATATATAGAAATACTTTTCAATTTTTAAACTTTGTAAGACCTACAAACACCAAAATGCAGCATGAAGTGTCAAATCTACGAAATGAAAGTCATATATGATATAGATAACTAGTCAAATCATAACAGAAACTTCTAATAGATCAACTGGGGCAAATTTAGAAGTATACACAATTATTAATGTCAGCTGGGCTTCTAACTGGTATCAATGCCATCACCCTTCATTAGAAATGGGAAGAGACAAGTGCTAAGAGTGAATACACACATACTGTCCTTATATAAAATAAAATAAATAAATGATTAAATGATTGCTCCCTCAGTGTTTATATAAAATCATTTCACCCGTCATTTTTCCATCATATTAATTACCGCAAGTCAATCCCTCAATCCCTAAAATCTGGAAGATTCTTCTAAAAAACGTTGTATTATGGATATTTTTTACAACACTTTCTATAACATTATTTTTTTTTTCTTTGTTGCATCACTTACTAAAGTACACAATCTCTCTCTTCAGTTTTTATCTGATGGTTATAAAAACTTATTGTAGTATAATAATTGCTCTAAATGAAGTATTCACAGATAAAGCACAATGTATGGTTCACAATATTTCTCATAAGCTTTGACTTTGGAGCCAGTTATCCATACATTATGTAATTGGGTCTATAGAAGATGTATCGTGAGATATATATGAAAGCATGTGTATTTCATTGATACTATAACCAGATCAGTTTATGGAAACTGATCAAACGACTGGGTGGCCATTCATGAGGAGGTGAGAGCATGCTGCATTGATCAGAAGAGAAGGTTAAGGAAAGTTCAGAAATCGTAGCCTTTATATTTGTTTTACTTGTTTTAGTTTTCCTTTTACAACAATATGCTCTAGTATGTTATGCCATATGCTGTATTCCTTACACATAAAATGCAGTGTTCCCCTATATACGTATAGTTTTCCTGCATGTGCATTAAATATGAGCACATTGATAAGTAATATTTCCCATTTTAAATTCAACGTCACGTCTATGCAAAGTTAGATAATGGAATTACAGTATCATCACATGGGAAGAGGGAAAGAGAGAGAGATCTTTCACCTTTAAAACTGGAATATGCTCGTGCATGGTTGGACCCGCCCCATCCAAAATATGAAGGAACTAAACAAGTTTTCTTCGAGGTTAGTCGTTCAATCCAAATAAAGATCAAAACTGTCTTTCCAGTTCAATTAACCAGATAGCAGACGGGTAAACAGGGAAAAAAGCAGTTTCCAAGTTCAAAACCAACCGAAAACAAAGTGTGGTATATTCATCACGAAAGAGGGGCTCGACAAAATTATAAAAAATAAAATATTATAATATTGCAACTGATCAAACAAAAGAAAAACACCCTACACCAAACTACAACATTAGAACCAGATGTGTCCTTATATCGTACAAAGCTAAGAAACAAATAACTTTAGCTGGTTTTCAACTAGGAGAAGAAGAATGATCTATTTTTGAACTAACCATTGATAATTTGCACAAAAAAAAACATCCATATATATTTTTTCTCTCGTTCTCTCCTGTCTTTTCTTTTTTTCTCTCTCACTTCAATATGAGTGTCAAATTTACCTCTAGGCCTTGTTCTGAAGAACAATAACATCAAATGATAGAAACACAAAGTTGGTGAAAGAGAAGTATGTGGAATACAATCCGCATAATCCCCATATTGTTTTTCCTTTTTCAAGATCTTGTGTGAGGGAAGAATTGCGTACCACTGCCACCCATGAAAGTGTTGACTGGAGCTGAATACAAGGAGGAAGGATCAACAAGTGCCCCAGAAGAGACAACGCCAGAAGCAGTGAGGTTCAAGGGCTGAGCTCCAGCAACACCAGCAGAGGTCTCCCCGGCCATGTAATTATTACTATTGTTACTGTTATTATTATTGCTATTCTCAGGACCGTAGTCATAAAGGATTCCTTTGAACACATGTCCCCCAATGTTCACAGCCGTTTGATATGCATACCTGTCATCAGCATCCTCCACGCAGCTAACCCTCACGCACCTGAACTCAGCAGGAGAACTCACCACAGAAGGAAAATGCCCTTCTTCTAACCCTTCTTTTTATTTTTCAACACATACAGCAAAAAAAGAGAAACAACATTAGGCATGTAGCTACATGATCCATAGTTTGAGAGAAAAGCAACAGACTGAAAAAAAAAAAGGTCTTTTTACTGAAAAACTAGAACCTAATCATCAACAAAGAAAGAAAGTAGAGGAGGCGACTGGATGTGCGTGGAAGTGAGAGAGAGAATGTGCTAAGAAAGAGGAGGAAAAACAGTTTCTTGCTGTCAATCCATTCATTCGTCAGGGCTAATACATAACAGTGTTTTGGGAAAGGGAAAGGGCTAAAGAAAAAAAAAATCTAAAAAGAGAGAAAGAAGAAAAGCTGATATATGAAAATGGTGGATTTTGGTTCACACGCAATCGATACGGTTCCATTGTTTGCAGGTATACTTCCAAAACTTTCTCACCAGTCCCTCGATATCTTTTCAGAGAATTTCCCTGGCGAAAGATTCTCTTCTTTTCTTTTCCTTTCCTTTATTTCCCCACTCTCATTCATCACTCAATCACAGAAACTGCGAGTCCTTCTGTGTGCATCACTGTGAACAAACAAAGACAAAACAAGAAGAACTGGGAGTGAATTAGTTGGTGGGTGAGGAAGTGAGCGTTTTATGTACCTGACGAGGGCAAACGAGTGCAAGCAGTTGGGTCTCTTGGCCGTTTGGAAAGGTCTCTCTGTTGCTGCTGCTGCTCTTGCAACGCAGCGAGCTGTTGCTGACGCTCGCGACGTTTGGAAGCGGGAACCCAAGTGCTCTTGACATGGGTTTGGCACTCGTAGCCACGGCTCTTGCAGCACGTTCTGCACCGCATGTGAGGACAATCTTTTTTCGCTTGGTTCCCGCAGTCCTGGCAGCTTATTCCACCCTCCGCCGCGCGCATCGCCACAAACGCTGATCTAGACGAGGAGTGATCATCGGAGACGCCTCGGCTGGGTCCCACACCGGACAAGTAAAGATCTCGCTGCAGGAGGGGTCGCGCATGTGGGGGCATCACATGCTGCTGCTCCTGCTGCTGGTTCCATAGCTCGAACCCTCGGTAGGATGAAACGTCGTCGTTTTTGCTGTACCAGAATAGGGTCTCCGCTGCAGGAATCTCGTTGTTGTTGGTACCGGTGTCTTGCTGGTTGTTGTTACTCCCTCTCCCTCCGCCTAATGAGAACAAACCCGCCATTGTTCTGCACCTGACCCGAGCTTCAATTGTGGCCCAAAATCCATATCAGAAAACTAGATGGCTGTGGGTTTGATATTGAAAAGAACAAGATGAAGAAGAAAGAAGCAAGCATGTAAAAAAAAAAAAAAGAAAAAAGAGAAAGAGAAACAAGAGAACACGGGTATAAGTTGCCAGTGGTAACTATTGGTTGAATTAATTCTCTGGGTTTTGAGCTTTGAATGAGGCGTGGGGTTGAGAATTGGGATTTGGGGAGTGAGAAGATGAGGAGAAGAACAACAACAATAAATATAATACAAGTAATAATAACAATAGCAACTGGAACTCGTTGAATTTATGTTGAGGAAATTACAACAACAGTGTTGGTTGGATTTTGTGTTGTGTAATAATAGTGTGTTCTCCACACACAAACACAAGGAAGCAGAAACACAAAACAAACACCGGTATTTTAATTTAAATTTGAGAAGAAAATAATGAAAAATGGTTAAAATATTTGTAAAAGAGTGTGTTGGGTGTTGTGTTGTGTTGTTGTTATAGCATGTGATTATGGGTATGGGTTAGCCGTTGTGGTTGGAGAAAGGGTAATTGAAGCTTCGTTGGTTAAGGACAGGCGTCGAACAGTGTCGGGCAGCGTTAATCGCGCTTTCAATTCTTCGGTCACTCTCGGAATTCAGCGTTTGTTTGTAATTGTGGTTGTATGTATATGTGTGAATGAATGAATTGAATATATGCATTATATATATAGATATATATATATATATTTATGCATTTATAATAATAAAGAGTATAGCACAGCACCAACAACAGTACCACAGTTTTTTACAGCTATCGCTGCACTGCAAACGCCGCCATGCCCCTCTCTTTCTCTCTGCAACCCTCTGATGCTCCTTCAATTTAATAACCCCCTCACACTCTCTCTCTCTCTCTGATTTTTCTGCAGAGTTTATGAGCTCTTTTTTTAGTTCTGAGCAGTTCCTCCTTTTGTGTCTGAAGCCTGTGTGTTTAAGTTCGCACGATGACAAAACCACTACACTACACTGCACAGTAAGTAAGTACTCCCTTCCCCTCTCTCTCTCTCTCCTCAACAATGCAACCGAATGAATGTAATGTCATCCATCTCATCCCCACCGATGCTACAATTTTCCCATGTTCCTTCAACGGCTCCGATCCCTGCCACGTGTCACAGAAACAGCTTTCTGCGTCCCTCGTCCTTTGCACCGGAAAACCCGCTGCTTTTCGTGACACATTGCCCCTTTTGTGTCCATTAATTTATGGTTTTCGCTTCCATTAAAATAAAATTCTCTTGTCCCCTCCTTAATCCTTCTTACCCTTTACCTCACTCCTCACATTTCACATTATCTTTTTCATGCAAACCTATTAATCAAATCACACATTAAATTAACCATCATGCTTCTCTAAAACGAAAAACTTTACTCTTCATGTAATTTAATAAGTGTTTTAGCTGACTTAATCCCTTCTTATGTATTCTTTGTCACAATGAAGTAATAAAACAGTGGGGTGATTAGTTATATATTATATTTGAGGTAGAGATTTGGACGGGTGAAAAAGAGGCAACCAGATCGAATTTCCATGAAAATAATCATGTGGCCTCAAACAAATATGCGTTCATACAGGGGAACACAGCGCCACCAAATTGTCATAGTACCTTTTTCCTTTCTTTTTCAAATTTCCTATTTCTTTATGCAACCTTTGCTTACAGTAATTTTTCGGTAACTACAGTGTCAACAAGTATCATCAGAGTTAATGCAAAATTAAAAATAATATTATAACACAACTTTTATAATTTCTTTTTCTAATGGAACTTCTTTTCTAATGAATTCAAAGAAATTTTTAAAATATTACTACTTTCAGGATATGTATTATACAATGTGTGTTTTTAGATCATACAGGTTTTGTCGTTCCTTGACTCAAGTAGTTGTTAATAATAATGATCTAAATGCTTTTTACCATCTTCTTTGTATCCTTTTGTTTATAGTACTAAATTCAAAATCTTAAATGCTTTTATTTTAAAAATATTAAATGCATTTACTCTTCATTGAATACTTCTTCTAAACTATACAAGCTTGTACTTACTTTAAAATTTTGGTGTTAAATATTTTTTCTATTTTCAATAAAATAAATACTTATCCTAAGTTTGATTCCATTAAATTACATTTTATATTTTTCAGTTTTTTTAAAATATAATAAATAAATATAACAGCAACAATAATAATATCTAAATAATAAAAACTAAAATAAAATAATATTATAATAAAAATACTTTCTGATTTATTTTTTTCTGTTCCAAATTATTTTCATTTCTACTCAATTCTTATATTTTGTTTCTTTCTTTTTATTCTTTTCTCTTTCACTCATTCACTTCTAATCCTTCCCTCCAAACCAGACATTAAATTATCAATAAAATATACTTATTAGCTCTTTAACCACTATTCTAGGTGCATATATGCACAAATTATTACAAATACTCTTATAATAATCTCAACATGAATTCTACTGGAAACTTTATTTTAATCTTAATACATTTTGTTCTTTAAATTGTTGTTGTAAGGATTTTTATCAGCAAATCATAAATGATTTATACTTGTTTTCTTATTTAATAAAAACTAGTAATATCTAATATTAAATGTTTGTTGACTAGTACCTTTAATCAACCTATTAAATGGCGCTCTATTTTCTATAACCCAACAACATAGTAACTATAAAGATTATTTTAGTTTATTTTAGTCATGATTGAAGATAACAAGAAAAAGTTGAATTAGAGGATAAGATGCACCTAAGTAATTGTATATTTAAGATTAAATTTAAATTATTAGAGTTAATTTAAATATATATATATATATATATATATATATAATTAAACATGTTGAGCTTTAAACATTTAGAAAAGTCTCATTAATTAATGAACTGATTTATTTAATTATTTATTTATAGTTTTAATTAATATATGTTTTAAACATACTTTTAATTTATTCATATTTCACTTTTTCCTAGCCTTTAAAAAACTATAGGCTTACTAACCCATTCAGAGGAATGTTGGCCTACTTAGGGATATAGGCTACTTAGTCTATTTATAAATATTATTAAACAATAGGCATTTAAAAATATTTTTGGATCAAATTTTGAAAAATGATACATATCAAGTAAATAAGGTCAATTTGCTTTTAATGTGTAAGAAACTAAACCTGTTTTTAAGAAATAATCTGGTTTGACATGATTTGTTTCCACTCCTAATTAAAGTTGTTGAATTTAATTTTAAAAATAATAATTTTTATGAATCATTTGAGACTTGACTGTTATTAGTAAAAAGTGTACAAACCCTAAACAAATTAATATAGGATCCATGATTAGATCAATTTGAAGAAAGATCAGCTAATTAGGTTTACAAAGTGTGAAATTTATTAAGACAATTTAAAGAAAAATGAAAATTGGAAAAAAATACTCAAAGTGTCTCATTGGTTATCAAGCATTTAAGAAGGCCCATTTAAAAGGTACACCATCCAAGGACTTTCTAGAAGACAAAAACTTCCTAAGAGCATTTCTACTTAAAAGGGTTCAAGTCAACTCACCTGCAAAACAAATTCATCAAGCTCTGTGCACATCACTCAAAAAAGGGACGTGGCATAAGGACTTCCACTATAATATGCTCTAATCTAAGTTAATAACAGAAAAATTCCTATAAAGTATTTTAGAACCATTACAATATAATCCTGTCATTTCAGCAGTTTAAAACAGTTTTTCAGCATGAATATGTATATTTATATTTATTATAATCTATATTAAATACATGTGACAAGGCTTAAAATTTTAGACATTGCACCAAACAAACTCTTAACTTTTCTCAAGAGTCTGTAATGGCAAATAAGAAAAGTAAATTTTACTACACACCAACTGTATTCACTTTTCCTTCTCAAACCCGCCACCCACATTCAATTTCTTCTTTTATTCACTGTACACTCTTAACAAGTTATTTTATAGAGATTCATTTATTAGTCATTATTGTATATGATTCTCTAGGTAAGTTTATTATTTAAGGGTCCTCATGCTAAATAAAGAAGAAATAGATATATGATTTCATTTTAAATCTCTCTCTTATTTCATTTTTTCTTCAACTAAAAATATTAACTTTTTTATTTCTATATATTTCTTTTCTCTCCAGTTTATCTTCTCTCAACAGAAATAAGATAGATGTGCTCTTAAGTTTCATTTAAACCATAATCTAAAAGACTATTATTGATTTGAACTAGTTAATAGCTTTTTAAATATGTGTATATGGTTTAAAACAATATTCAATTCTTTATTACATGTGCTGTGTTTTCTACCTTTCATATAAGACTCAATAAAAAAAAGAAGAGAAAACAAAAAATGGTCTGTTCTGATGCACTCAACAGAACATAAGAGGAACAAGGTTGACTTGGTGAATTCCAACAATGGATAAAACAACATATGTTGGGTGCTGCAAGAAAAAGGCAGCCTCAAGTTTTCACAGTGGTTTAGATAAAAGAAAGAAGAAAAGAAATAAATTTGGCTAGTGACAGTTAGCGATGAGGCGAGTAGAGGTAGGTTTTAGGGTTAACAAAGGAGCAGTGACATATTACTATTGGTGGTAGTTAAGGAGTGGTTATAGACATGGAAAAGGCTTATTTTGTGGTATTTATGGAGTTGATGGTGGAAGACAAATTGAGGGCATGGCCCTTTGGGTAGTGTCAACTCAAGGAAACCAGTGGCTGTAGGCTGAGTGCTTTAGGAATAGATTTTGGTGGGTTAGGTCACTGATGCAAGAAAGAGTTGCAGAACAGAAACTATATTGAGATTGCATGCTTCATTTCCGTACGTGGTTATGCTGGTTTCTGGATATCATATTCTGAGGGATGAACAAGAAGAAGGACTCAACCACAATTTTCAAGCTTTTAAACCCTCAACTGCAAATATATTAAAGTGTGTACCCAATGCAATGCTTGTACTTGTGGTCTATGTCTATGTCTATGTCTAAGATGCACCAAATAGGTTTGAACAGTATTAGGTACCAAAATCCAATTGAAAATATAAACTTTTACGCATAATAACAGTTTGACAAGTTAATTTTTCAACATATTTAAAAACATTTATTTTGTTTTATCTGACTATCTTCCTTTCCTATCCAATATTTTTATATTTTTCTTTTTTTTCTCAACTCATTCTACTTTTATCACTTTCAATTTCTCTCTTCCTCCTCATCTTACAAGATACTTTGGTGAACCAGTTTACAACTGATGAGAGGAAGGGATAGAAAAAAAAAAATGAAACGATTGGGCAAAGCAAAGTGATGAAAATCTGATGATAATATCAGTCCCACCAATGATATAGGAATAGGAGAAAAATAAGAAAAAACATAGAAGTTATCTTTTTAAATCAATAAATGACACTTTATAATATTATTGCTGGGAAATAAGGATTACATTTAACTATTCATGATTTTAGTCAATTGTACTAGAATATGTGGTTGGATATGTTGACTCTAATAATTTTTAAATATTAATAGAAAAATATATAATATAAAAGATTATAAAAAATTATAATAGTAATTTAGAAGTTTTTTTATTTTTCTAATTTAACATATAAAATGAGTTATTTATTATTTTTGAGAATAAAAATTATCAAATTTAATAATAAAGGATAATATATCATTTACCAATTAATAAATATATTCAAAAATTTTCTGGTTGAATTTAGTAATCATTAGTTATTTATACTTTTAATACTATAAATATAAAACAATTATTTATTACGTATATTTGAAATAATTTTTTTTATATATATGATTTGAAACATTACTAACGTTACATACATACTTTTTATTATGTTGGTTATAATATATTATATACCAATTGATGACATATACTTTTGTGATGGATGTATTTATGATATCCTCAGGTTTTGATGGCTAAATAGTTGAAAAGTTATCATCTTAGCAAAGATATAGCTAACTATTATTAGGCAACTCAGAGGTCAAACTTGTTGGGATGCAAGAAACTTAACAATACTTTTATTAATGATAAGCTAAGTTCTCAACAATGTACTAATTTTGTGAGACAATTTATTGTTACTTTTGTGGCTGGCTTACTTATTAACATTTGTTTTTAAAAACTATTATAACAATTACTTATTAACATTTTAGTTTTAAAAACTGTTATAACAAGATTGTGAATACAAATAGAGATATATATGAAAAATTTTAACTATGAGATTTTAGTAATAAAATGAAAGATTTTATGATTTTATATACTATCTCTTATTAAATATTTAGCATAATTATAGCACAGTAAAATTATTGTAAGATGTTGAATAAAATTATTGTGGATGTGATTTTATTTTAGATTGTTCAGTCCGCCAGCTATTAGATGAATGTATATAGTTTAAATAAGACCTGACCTTCTCAATTAAAAATTAATATAATTAATATTTTTAGCTTGTTATGTGTGTTTTTGATGGTAACAACACTTAATTAAAATTAATATAATTAAAATGTATCTTATCTTTTTAATATTAGTGTTTATTTTATTTGTGAACTGATTTTAATTAAAATAAATTTTAAAAAATTAAGAATGTTTTTTTATCTTATTGAGTGAATGAGTTTTAATTAAAATAAAACTTAATTAAAACATTTTTAATCTGCATCTTTTTTTTCATAGAGTTTGTATACATATGTCTTTATATATATATATATATATATATATATATATATATATATATATATATATATATATATATTATTTAAAATTTATTTTTATTTTTTTATTTTAAAATATTTAATTGTTTGTACTTTTTTATTTATTTTTTTTTTATATATATATATATATTATTTTATTTATATATATATTTATATATATATATATATATATATATATATATATATATATATATATATATATATATATATATAATTTATTAAATTTATTGTCGGTTTACGATCTTACAATTTATAATTGTGTGAACTCGATTTTAACTACTTTGTTTATACGATTAAATGTTTTCTATGTTAATTTTCTTTTAAAAAAAATTCTATAATATCCAAATAACAAGTCTATGTCATTACTTAATTAATATTTAAGAAATATTTTTCATTCAAATGACACTATAAGAATTAAACAAATTTAACAATGGATAATTATTGAAGGATATATATATATATATATATTATTGGCAATGACAAATTTTTGACAAACTTGTGAATTGTATAAATATTTTGGTTGCCCATCATTAATATATGTCATTAGATTAAATGTTAAGACGAAAAGTTCATGATGTGGGTTTAGAGGATTTTTTTCATTATAATTAAAGTTGTACATTCATTTTTTTATTTTTGTTAAAGTTCATGTTAGACATAGAGTCATCACGAGAAATTTATCAAAAAGAAAAAGAAAAAATAAATAAAACAAGACCATGAGGGGGGTTAAACCAAACTCATGGAAAGAAAGAAAGAAAGCAAACCATCAAACTAGTTCATAAGGGTCATATGAAAGAAAAATGAACAAGAGTAAGGGAAACCAACAAAAGCGTCAAATGTTCAATAATAAAAAAAATAAACAAAACTAAAACTAAGATGTACAAATCCCTCCATCATTTCTTTCTTTGTAGTGTCCACTATAACAGGTTTTGTAGTAACCTTGGAAGTACCTTTCCTCGGTCTCCCAGGTTTTTAAGAAGTCTAAACACACTCTTCCAACTCATCTGAATCACTAGGGATTCCTTTCTCCACCCGATCAGCCCAATACTCAGAAATCAATTTACAATCTTCCTCAAACTTGGAAGAAAGAGCCTCAGTAACCTGCACTCCTGCAGGATCTAACTGCAATCCTGCCGGTATGAACCAAGAACAGTTAAATGCAAACCAGAAGGACTAAAACAAACCCCTAGACTTCCAAACAAACAACCATCATGACATCAAGCTTAACCCCAATAGAATCATGAGAAGTTATTTTCGTTATTTTTAGAATCGTTATAGAAGAATTTTTAGGTGATCTACTAGGCTTGCAGGGTGATTAGACTAGATTATCTTGACCGTATGAGTTTGAGTTAGAAGTCTCCTAAAAAATCTGCCCACCTCTTAGAAACCAAACTTTGCATACCAGCACCCTGCAAGTTTCTTCAAAAGCAAACATTTAGAACTATTATTATCTATCATTAGAAAGGCTACAATGTGAGCAATCGGGGGGCATTAAAATCCACAACATTCACATTTTCATGCTTATCATGAGACAAATTTTCATCTGAAATAGGGAATTGAAAAAGAATTTGAAAGAGTCAAATTAGACAAGTGAGCCAAATCACCCTTAGGAGAAACATGTTGTATCTGCTCAACATTCTAAACTGGAGGCCTGTTAAGAATCATCAACAAGACTTAACATCCCTTATAAGCTATATTCTTGATCAGTACCATTATTAGGAGCAAAAACATCACCTCTTAAAAGAAATAGTTTAGAGTCAATATCAACAACAACATTAATCACCTCGATATGTAGTTTCACATTTTTCTCCCTTATCCCTAAGTTGGACTTATGAACATAACACTGTTTATACTTGTTGATCAGACCTATCACTTTGAGGGTAGGGCCTACAAGTAGATAAGGTATGACCAATAATTTTACACAAAAAGCAAAAAAGTATAAGGCTTTCATGCTCTATGTTAGCCACAAGGGAAAAGTCTAGATGCTCTATCAAAAATTGTAGTGGTAGAGAAGAAAGCAGATCCACGCAAACAAGCACCTAAGCATAGAAGTCAAGGGTTTTCTTCACAGTACAATCATCTAATGCAAGACGGGTTCCAATCCCTCTTGCTATAGAGAAAATAGCATGGGGTTGTCAATACTCCAAAGGGAAGTCATGAATTCTGACCCAATACTTTGTTGTTGAAGTCTCATAGTTGTTAGCATGAAGTCTTTAGTCTACGCAAAGACTTGCGAAAATTCTGGAGAGAGATTCCAAGATCTAACTACCAATACATGTTTCATGTCTTCCAAAGAGATGAACAAAAACTCATAAAATCCCGTATTAAGAGGAATCACCTTCTAAGAACCAAGGGAGATTTCCAAGCAAGGCTCATCATCTTACACACGTCCAGGTGCGTTGGAGACTTGTCTCCTTTGGCAAGCACGATCTTACTATGATAATGATTTTTACACTCTTCAAGTCCTTCTAGATATGCTTCTTTTAGGATCTGCACATAGACAATATCTCATTTGAGGCAAGGAGAGGACAATTGCGACAGAGGGATATCGTAAACGTTATTCAAAGCTTGAAAAAATGTCTTCTTCTGCACAGCAATTGCGAAAGAATTTTTCCCAATATTGAGTTGGGCAACTTGTTGGAAATTATAAAGGTGGAAATGATAGCTTGAAGTAGTAGTCTTCCACTTTCTCTTGCATTTCGAATACATTTCTCAACTCAGGCAACGACTTTCAGCAAGTGAATAGGTGAATAAGTGTTTGACCTGTCAGTTCCAACCCTTTGAATCACTATTTTGTATAGTTAAGCAATTTGATGCTCAAACTCTTAACAACATCAATATAGCCAAGAGTGGTAGAATCCACAAATCCCACAACAATAGGAGCATCATCAGTAATAAGATCGTTAGTGGCAAGACCTCCAACAACAATAAAATAATTAGGAAGAGGAAAATGTAGATTAACCACTATCCTTATTCATTAT
>Ga0099825_1003819_pt1 | contig 19955 bp, 11 predicted proteins | sample SiratroredBW_FD_76838 | JGI IMG/M metagenome (GOLD analysis project Ga0099825, IMG submission 76838) | Root nodule microbial communities of legume samples collected from California, USA - Siratro red BW | ecosystem: Host-associated > Plants > Roots > Nodule | place: USA: California | collected... | reverse complement strand
TATATATATATATATATATATATATATATATATATATATATATATATATATATAGATTTTAAAATTATTTATACAAATAATACAATATGAAATTTACAACTATATTTTTTTTTATAGTAGATATCTTAATGTCATTGTGATAATAATAATAATAATAATATTTATTTAAAATTTTGAGGATGTTACACAGGTTGGATCAAATGCTTACCATTAAGCATATTCATGTTGAATCAAATGCTTGCCATTAAGGTAAAAGTTATATTTAATAGTCAAATAAAATCTTTTGTACTTAAGAGTGTAGTAGTCTCAGTACCTTGACCCATTTGACATCTATCACATACTAATTGATGTAGATTACAACAATCCCTCCCTTATTAATTCTCTCACGGAAATCAAACTTGTAACCTAACAAGGTGATTTTTTTTCTATTTAAGAGTGGAGGAACTAGATGCCACAATAGCCCACCTACACCATGAAAATAATTGATGCAATGTACAACAATTTAAAATAACCGTAAACATCATATCATTATGTAGCATCCCAAAATTTTTAATACTTAGATACATAAAATCCAATATACATACTGCATCATCTAAGACCACACATTACAAGATCTCTAACATGATATTATGGAAGTAATAATTTAAACTAATAAATTCTTTATTGTGTCAATCCAATTATCAAGCTAATCTTTATGAATTTATCCCGTAGTAAAAGATCATATATCTAGTTTATTCTCGGAAACATCCAAGTGAAGAACAAATTTGAAGCTTATTTTTTAAATTTAACCATATTTTAATTTTGTCATTTCCCTAAATCAACTATTAAAAATGAACTCATTTTTAGAAATAATAAATATTGTTTTGAAACTTTTTAAATGACTCGAAAAACATCTATGAAATTTAATTTGATAATTTAATTCTTTGTAGAATACAGAACTAATGATAGATGAAAACAATTGATAGTCAAACGTAAGAATATTATGGAGTATAAAATTAGAAACAATTTAATTAAATTCAATCTCTTTATGAAAGCGTGGATTTATAATAATTATATGCAATCTTTTTGCAAAAATTCACAATTAGATTACAACTAACAATTAAAATAGAACAATAAGTAATTATTACAATATTCTTTATAAAAAAGAGGCTTAGGTAGCACCAAGAAAAACATTAAAGAAAGAATAGGAAAAGTTCTAAAGAAATCAAGAAATGAAAAGATGATATATACATATTGTATCTATTTTCAGTCTTAGATAAACCAATTATTATCTTTTTTTTTTTTACCTGCCAACAACTATGTAGACTAATCCATTAATAATTTTATTGCCACTTCGATAGAACGAAATGAGTAATATTATAAAGAAATATAATATATACATAGGTGTTACAATATTATATTACCCACACAGTTTATAATAAGAAAGAACCTGTATTATAAGCCATAAAGCGTGCATTATAAATATATGTATATGGATCTGTATTAAAAGTTATGAATATCTTAAAACTTGCATATTAACCATAAGTGTACATCGTCCGACTGTTGAATTAAAGCGTTGTCAAAAATAGATTCTAAATCTCAATAGTAATTGTTACTACATATTTTCTCATATGAACCAATCGTATTATTAAATATTAATTGCATAGCTGCATTCCAAAAAGAAATTATAAATGAAAGTCAATTATGATGCTGAAATAGAAAGATTAGACGTTGGCTGGAATTAAATCAGTAAATCAAATTTGTTTATAAACTTTAAGTAATATATTAGACGAAAATCCATAAGACTGGTCATTCTGAAATTGAACCTTTGATTCATTATCACATCATATTTTACTTTAGGTAATTCAAGTATTCTGGTTATTTCTATGAATTGATATTTCTTTAGGAATTCTTAAGTCCCATCACGAAGTTTTGATACACCTTAGAAATCTATATTTAATTTGTGAATAAGCTATCCGGTTGGATTTAGACGAAAGCCAATTTTATTTATTTTTTTATCTACAGCAATTAGACGAAAGGAATTTTCGGAAGCATATATTTATAATATAAACACATGCTAAACGTATTATGCCCATCGTCTAAACCATACCTACCAGATAAAAGCTTCAAATCTATATGAGATTATATAAAGATTATATTAGGTTAGACGATGCAATAGGCACTCACTGCAATTTATTAAATCAGTAAAACGATTATGTGATAAGCTAGAAGGAAGCCCTTAAGTCTGGTTGATCCTTTAATCGAATTTTCTGGCTCGTGGTCTTATCGTATTGCATTTTTAGGAAAACTAGCATTTCATGTTATTATTATAAATTATTATATAGTAGAGATTCTTATGTCCAAAACATTTATGAATTATTTTTACATATATATTTATATATACTTATTTATTTATTCAGAAGTTTTCAATTATTAATAAAATATGTATATGAAGTTTAAAGCCCAAATAAATACCAAATATATATATATATATATATATATATATATACACACATACATTTAAGTCATTGGGCATTGTTTAATAATTGAAAATTGATGAGAAGTTTTCTTTTTAATCTATTAAAATGTTTTGGTTAAGATATCAGTTTTTACCGAAAATGTGTTATTTAATAATTTTTAGTGATGTAGTTAGTCGTTTTTTCTTATAATTAAAAAATTATCTATAATTTTTATATTTAAAAAATTTAATGTTCAGTCTTATATATATATATATATATATATATATATATATTATTTTTTATTTTTTCTAGTTCTCACTGTAAAAATTATAAAGAAATCTAAATAATATCTACCAAAACTAAAAGGATATTAAAAGAAGATATTTTTAGATATAAAAATATAAAATGAAAACTATAAAAATTAGATCAGAAATTAAATTTGATTAATATATTTTAACCATAATTTGTTATGTTAATAAGAGCCATTATTCCTTAATTATTGTCATAAATGTAATAGAGTGGACTGAAAAGTTAAATGTATGCTTTGTCATTGTTCTTGATTATTCTTTTGTTGATTAGGCCATTCTGGCTTTGGTGGCAATGAGCTTCCAGTATAGCAAATTAATAAGGACCAGAGGGACAATATTTGATAATTATCTGACATATTCTTTGTAAGGAGTTCTGGAGTTAATGGCAAGTTGCATCATGCTTGAGGGCCCGCGTACATAAATAGATAAGAGACAAAGAACAATTTCTCTATGATATTGAGGCAAATCTTAAAAAGTGATGGAGAATGATCTTGCTAACATTAGGAAATTTGGATTCAGTCATGTGACTTTCTTGGATTTTTTCATAGAATGCTATATTAATCAATTGTCTACTCAATTAGTAATTTGAAGCATAACATCTAGTATTGAGGAAGAAGAAAATACACAATTTGATTGTTGAAAATTGTTACTTTCTTTTCTATGATCATTGAATGTTTTGAGGTAAAACAAATGGTCTCCCTAAAGGCAGTTTTGAGGAGGAAGAAGAAAAGACCAAAAATGATGGTTGAAATAACTTGTTAGCAACTTGGCAGCTTTAGTGGGGAGAATTTTGTTAGTAATTAGACAGCTTATTTCTAGAAACCAAACCAAGAATTAACATTTTTTTTTCACAACCAAATTGCATATTTACTCCTTAGAAATTGATCTGTACTGAAGAACTCCCCATTTATTTTGATATATGTCCTGCTTCTCCCTTCTGTTTTGCCAAAGTGTTTATCTATATGGGAAATATAGTATGCATAACAATAACTTGTTTATTCAGTTGTTGCTTTCTTGAACAACTTGCTTCATCTGTACAATATACATCTACTGGTACATTTTAACAAAACCTAATCAACTGCATAAAAAGGAATTATCTCTCACACCCAAACTCTACTTGCATGATACTTTCTCTAACATAACATAATATGAAAACAGTATTACCAAACAAAAAAATGCAGTAAAACAATGAAGAGAGAGAGACAAGAGATCTATGCCCATAATGTGCTTCAAAAAGAGAACATGAGTTTTTTTTTTTTTTTTTTCATTTATTTTCTTGAAATTTGTATGTATACACAAGTGACCAAGTAATAGGCCTACTTGTGTAAGCTTCTTGTTTTAATTACCACACAAGGTGATGTCCCTCTTGGATGGTCTGAAAGTCAAAGCATTGAAGCTATATATGCAGAGGTTGGCTTTTCTTGCTTTGATTGCTATCACATTAGAAGTGGTTCTGTAGCCAGGAACATTGCAAGCAGAGGATGAACTACCTATTAAGCTTGCTTGGCATGAGGACACAACAGCAGAATCTTCTGCACATTTCACACCATCCACTGAAGGGATTTCCAGCTTGTACATCCCATACTTGTTGGTAGTTCTGTTCACTGAAAGTGAAATCTGTTCAGCAGTTTTCTCTGAGAGTGCTTTGAACATGCAGTCTACTTTCACCTCAGCACCTGCATGCACATAATTATGAAGAAAAAGGACTGTAAGATGAACCCCCATTTGAACTCTTTATTTTAGGGAGAGTAATTTTTTTTTTCAAGACAAAAGGAAAACAATTGTTTCTTTCTTTAGTACCAATAAACATATTTTTTGGGGTTCCTACATGTTCCATCTTTTAGACAGAATCCATTATAAACAACACTTTTAAGGAAGATTCAAGTCATAATTTACCACATTGCAAGAAACTAACCATTTCGTACATTCAAACACTCCTAGACAGTGCCAAAAAACACATGCAGATCAATGTTTCTAACCAAGTTACATTCCAACTTACAACACCAGAAAGCATTCTACTAGAGGTTTTGAGAGTTATCACCTGACAAGAAGTAGCTGTGTCTGGAAAAGCTGTTATTGGAGCAGAAATCACAGTAAACAAAGCCCATCACACTGATTTGTGAGATGGGGAACCTGGTTTTCCCTGGAAGCTTGGGTTTTGCAGGCTCGACTTCCAAAAACTGAGTAAAGAAGGGCAAAAGGAGCAAGAGGGTTATGGGATTCATGGCCAAGTCTGAAACAAAAAAAAAAAATGGAGGGAAGCGTCCGAATGGCGTCTTTATGATGAGCAGCAGCTTGAACTTTGCTTCTCTTTCAGAGCATTAGCTTTTAGCTGCTAGTAGGAGATGATGAATTTTAGGGGTGTGGATAAAGAGGAGCAGTGGTTAGTGGAGAACCAACTCCAAGCAAAAAGTTGAAATAATTTTATCTTTTTTTCACAAGAAACAAAGACATGTGAATGTTGTTTGGCAAGACATGGAGCTCATGAGTAGGAGAGAGAAGTGGTAGTAGATTCTTTGTTGGAGAAGAACAACATAGTTTCTATTGGGGATGTTGAGAAATGGGGTTGCGTTTAAATAGAGATACCAGTTGGGAAAATGCCACAGTAGGCACAAGGGTTGTGTAGTAGTAACCAAGGGTTATAAGTTGTCACGGTTCTGTTTACTTTCTTATAAATAAAATGGTACTAACAGTTATAGCACTTACAATAGTGGTTTAGATTCTCTCACATGATATTTCTGTTCAACAAAATATCAGTTCTTAATTAGAAAGGAGAAAAATTAAATTACAAAAATGAGACACAAGTTTTGATGGCAGATTTTCTCTGGAGAGAATTTTTCAAACCAAGGAATTTATTTCTTTTTTAGAAAGTTAATGTATTAGTAAAGAAGAGGAGAACCAATAAGTATGTTAAAAAAACATTCCATTTTCTAGTGCATGGCATTAAACAAACGGAGGAGGTTTTAGACCAAGTTCTGGTATGTTCTGTGCATTTAAATCGCTCAGTCATTTATTGAGTTCATTAATATGAATAGCAATAACATGTGAGCATGTGACTATGGCTGACATGACATAAAAGGGTAAGGCATTGAAGAAAAGCGTGAAACATTGGGGAGGGTTAGGAGCATTCATGTCGTTCATGTGCATTTCAGAACAGAGAAAGGGCCAATTCAATAGGTGCAATTGCTACTACTGGTTCCATGATAAAATTAAATCGTTAAACAGTACAAACATTGAGTTTTGCAACATTGCAAACAAAACAGTGCTTCCCTCTTTTCCATAATAGTCTCGAATGAATCTTTCGTGATAGGCTTTTTCAAGTCCTATATGACAAATTACATGTCTCGCTGTTGTCCTTTGATTTTGTTCACAACAAATGTGACCATCTCCCCATTTTCAAGGATAAATTTTATTTCATCTATGAACTCATTTATGTTGGTGACATTGTTTCCATGAACACCTTTCTTCTTTGTGTGCAATCTCCTCAAGAACATAGAAAACATCTTTATTCCCAAGGACTTAGGATCTTCTCTTGTCTCATGTTAATAATATAAAGGAATTTCTTCTCAAGGTTCACATGGATAAAGCCAAAGGGATTCCTACCGTAAATTAACACAATTTAACCATTACATGGATGATTGTTCATTGTACAAGTTTGTAGTGGTTTCTCTTTAGTATGCCACCACTAGTGGTGAAAATACATTTGGTCACACCATACTTTAATAAGGGCCTTTTGCTTCCTGCACCAATAATTACTACTTGCAGTAACATGATCATTCTACCTTTCATTTGTTATTTCAACATTCACTAATACACATTAATAATATTAAAACATGTTACTAAATCAAATAAAATATTACTAATACTATTTAATAATATTTTACTAAATATTAGATACACTTTATGTTACTAAAATTGTTTAAACATTTTCAAACATTAATAAAAACATTTATAAAAATGTTGCTAAATACTTTTAGTAACATTTATTTAATAAAACGATAACATTTTAAAATATTATTAAATTGTGTAGTAACATTTATTTAATAAAAATATAATATTTTTAAAATGTTATTAAATTTTTTAACAATATTTTCTTAATAAAAAAGTAACAATAAAAAATGTTACTAAAAATCATTATTAAATTTTTCTAATAATGAGGCAACATTTTAAAATTATTACTTAAAAATTTTTAATAATATTTTTTAATAAATTAATATTATAAAAATTTCGTTGATATAAATATTTTATAACATTTTAACAAATGTTACTAAGTTATTAAATTTTTGTTTAATATTATTAGAAAGAAATTTATCTGCTTGTAAAGCATAAAAATTTAGTATATTTTTATTAGTATATATTAGAAATATAATTTATTTCTCATTTTATAAAGTCACTAGTTAATTTGGAAAAAATTGTCCAAGAAGTGAGCGAATTTTTCATTTTAAGTATTTTATACTATAATATAAAATTATGAAAAAAATTGTATAATAAAAGTTTAAATTTTTATTATTGTTATAGAAAACATTCTTTACACTATCATTTATATATTTCTTTCTATTTTTATATCATTAATTGAACACATAAAGACAACTTATCCTACCTTTTTATCTTTCATTATTTTCAAATATATGGAAATAGAATTTTGTCTCCCTTTTTATCTTCTATTTCTATCAATTCAAATAACATTTTTTTCTCGTCTTATTTTTACTCTATTTTTCATCTTTCTATTTTTGGTAATACCATCCTATACTAGCATCTTTCTTGATGCTTCTTCAGCGTTGAAGTTAAAAGCACGAATCCAAACCATCTTTGCACATTTCATGAATATTTTGCATGCTTGAACACTTTTAGTTTGCCCGTTTATTAAAAAGGGTCTGCATGTGTATGAAAAATGAGTGAATAATAACAACATGATTTATTGCTTTTGAATTTGTAAATGTGTATTCTTTTATTTACCTTGAATTGTTCTTGAAAATCTTGTGTATTCAACAATCAAGTCCAACATGTTTGTTGTGTTAGTTTGCTGCCAAAAGCATGAAAAAAGAGTGTTAACTTTCCAACCACAACTACACCATTGTAAATACAATTGACACATTCCAAAGTTCAATATACTTATGTTATGAGTCTTACCTTATCCATGTTTGGGACAAGCTCTTGTAATGTTCTCATTCTTTCACTGATTTAAGTTCTTCTCACCTGTAACAAGACATATATAACATCTCAAAACCATCTTTTTTTGAAATTTCTTCATGAATTCAACAAAGTTTGAACAATATCTTCTTTATTGTTTTGGATCCAAAATAAAATTACTTCCTTCCAATGGGTTTAATCTTCTTTGATATCCTATGAATATAAAGTTTTTACATGGTCGATTAATCAGAAATCATCAATTTTAGAAGTAATTATTACCAGAATGAATATTCTTACCCTCATAAATGGAAGACAGTATAAAAAAACCTTTAACATTGTTTATACATTTGAATTAAATTTAATATTGAAGACAAAATCTTATCCTTTCAGCAATGCTTCTAGGATGAGTAGCACACCTCTCTTTGCTCTGCAAGGAACAGAATTAGGGAACTGCAGCAACTTCTCCATGTGATAACATATTGATTGATTTCCTGGCTCTCCATTCTGAGCACAACAATTTTTTGTATTAAACATAAGAAATGAAAGTACAATAGATACAACAACAAAAAAATAAAGCAATTAAGCATATTATATATACTTGAACTTCAGAAAAGATCTTTTCATTGTCTCTTCTCCGTCTTTTCAAGCCACTGAGATTTTCTAAGAGTTGTGGAGTCTCACTCCAAGAACCATAGGGGAATCCAGGGACAAAATGTTGAGTATCATTACTTCCATCACTGACATCATCATCGGGACTAGTTGCCTCAATGTCTTCACTCCCTATTTCAAATATATGAGACAACACTCCTAGGGAAGAAGAATTTCTTGGTGAGAAGTTGATATGATTCTTGAACCTGCTAATACATGGACTAAGTTCACCATTATTGTCATTCACCCCGTCATAGTTTCCAACACCTTTCATGATGACAAACCCTGTGGATTACAGATTTATAACTTCCCATTAGCCATTAGGAATGAATAGAATTGTGCCCCTAAAAAAGAAATTTGTCTTCACAAAATAAGATGCAAGATCAGGTAATAATATATCATGTGTTGTCAATACGATCTAGAATCTAGTCTCTCAGATTGATATTATCATAATAATATATGCTTAAGTTTCTCATGCATCACTCAAAACTATGAAATTGTTCTTTGGTCTAATTTTATTATAATTGTGAATATTATTTTGTATTTTGTAAGTCGTTGGAAAATAATGATGTTTATTTCTTGCTCCATTTGCAACTAGTACACTTGTTATTGGAAGTGAAAAATAAACTAAAAAAAACTTGGGTTTATTTTCTGAAAGAAAATTCTGAGGCATTTGAGGTGTTCAAAGATTTCAAAGTAGTGGTGGAAAAGGAAACCGATAGACATATCAAATTCGTACGATCTGATAGAGGTGGCGAGTATACTTCAATGACTTTCATGGAGTATTGTAAGGTGGAAGGGATAAGGCGATTTCTAATCGCTTCATCCTCTCCCCAACAAAATGGTGTGGCTGAGAGGAAGAATCAAATTGTTTTCTATACGTTTCAGTCAATGCTCAAGAGCAAGAGGATGCCAAAAGAATTTTGGATGGAAGTTGTGCAATGCATTATCTATGTGCAAAATCAGCATCCACATGTGAAGTTGGATGATGAAACAACACAAGAGGCATGGAGCTAATAAAAACCAAAAGTTTATCATCTCAAAGATTTGGTAGTTATCCTACGCACATGCGTCGGATTAGCGAAGAATGAAGCTCAAAGACAAAAGCAAAAGACATATTTTTATTAGGTATGACAAGAAAACAAAAGGTTACAAGCTATTAGACCCAATAAGGAAAAAGGTTGAGGTGAGTTGTGATGTATGAGTTAATGAAGCAAGTGAGTGGGATTGGAGTAACTCGGAGGTTATCAATGAAGATGGAGGATCATAAACCACTATACGAACAAATATACCGACAAATCCTAAAACTATCATTCACGGAGATGAATCGCTTCAGCCCAAAATAAAATTTTTGCAAGATTTGTATGATTCGACAAATGAGGTACAAATTCAACCCATTGGTGTTAAGTGGGTGTTCAAGAGAAAGATAAATGCACAAAGCGAGATAGAAAGATACAAGGTGCAACTTCTTGGGGATACAAGCAAAAGGGGAAATAAACTATAATGAGGTGTTTGGTCCCGTTACAAGAATAGAGATAACATGATCGCTCATTTCACAAGTAGCTCAGTTTAAAAGTAGCTCAATTCAAATGGTTGATATTTCAAAATGGATGTCAAGTTGACATTCTTGAATTATGTGCTCAAAAAATAAATCTACATCGAACAACCATCTGAGTACATGAAAAGTGAAGAAGAGGAAAAGGTGTTGAAATTGAAGAAGGAACTTTACGGGTTGAAGTAAGCATTGCGGACATGGAATAATCACGTCGATACATATTTCAAGGAGAACGAATTCAAACAATTTCCCTATAAACATGCCTTTTATGTGAAGAAGAGTGAAAATAATATGTTATTTGTTGCTTTTTATGTTGATGACCTTATTTTTACGGGGAATAATGGTGAGATGATACAAGAGTTTGAAAGCACAATGTCATGGGAATTCGAGAAGACAAATTTGGGTTTGATGAACTTTTTCTTTGGACTGGAGATAAGACTAGGAGATACGATTGTTTCTGTATCTCATGAGACATATGCAAACGAGATTTTCAAAAAGTACAAGATTGCATAATGCAATCTCATATCAAAACCAATGGAACCAGGTGCAAAACTCTCGAAATTCGATGGAGGAGAATAAATTGATGCAAGCAAATATCGGAGTTGGTGGAAAGCCTTCACTATCTCACATGCACAAGGCCAGACCTTTCAGTAAGTGTTGCAATTGTAAGTTGTTTCATGTACGAACGAGTTTATTAACATAGGTGTAGAAGCGAATTCTACGATATAATGGTGTCACTCGATTTATTCTATTCGAGTGCAAAAGATTTCAAATTGATTGAATATTCCAACAGTAACAGATACAAAGACTTAGACGATATAAAAAAGTACATCGAGATATGTGTTCTTTATGGGTGACACAACTTTTACTTAGCTTTTTAAGAAGCAACCAATTATAAAGGTGTTGTCAACATGTGAAGTTGAATATGTGACACCTTCTTGGTATATTGGAAAAAATGGAGCAACAATAAATTAGTGCAACTCTCATACGATTTGACAACAAATCAACAATTGAGTTGCTAAAGAACCTAATGAATTATGAGAAAAGCAAACACATTGACATTTACTTTCACTTCATCTCGGATCTCATATAAAGGAAGGAAATGTGAAATTAGTAGACGTGCCGAGTCGATTTTCATAAAACCACTACCAACGCTACCTTTCAACACTTGTCAGAAGTTGATGCGCACAATGAAGGATGGCAAAAGCATAAGTTTAAAAGGCGTTTTGTTGAATAAACTTCAATCTCAATTTTAATGGTTTTTATTTTGACTAGAATGATCAATGAAGTATTCTTAATTAGAGCATTGGATGATTTTTTTTTCTTGGTGGCTTTCTCTATTTAAACTAATTTCATGCTTTTAGGCTTAGGTACTCCTCCATACGTATTTGGTCATGATTATGTCTTTTTTCGATATACTATTTGTAAATCATTGAAGAAATTATGTTTTAATTTGATTTCCTTTTAGATATCTTTGAGAGATAATATGAATTTAGGTATGGAATATTTGATGTGTTATATGGTAATATATTAGAAAATATTAGATATTGTGCTCATTAGGATTATTTGAATTTAAAAACTCTTATTTGGTGAGGATTATTCGAGAAGACAAATTTGGGTTTGATGAACTTTTTTTTTGAACTGGAGATAAGACTGGGAGATACTGTTGTTTTTGTATCTCATGAGACATATGCAAAGGAGATTTTCAGAAAGTACAAGATTGCATAATGCAATTCATATCAAAACCAATGGAACCGGGTGCAAAACTCTTGAAATTCGATGAAGGAGAATGAGTTGATGCAAGCAAATATCGAAGTTGGTGGAAAGCCTTCACTATCTCACATGCACAAGGCCAAACCTTTTAGTAAGTGTTGTGATTGTAAGTTGGTTCATGTACGAACCAGTTTATTAACATCGGTGTAGAAGTGAATTCTACGGTATAAGGGTGTCACTCGATTTATCTAATCGAATGCAAAAGATTTCAAATTGATTGGATATTTGGATAGTAACGGATGCAAAGACTTAAAAGATATAAACAAGTACATCGAGATATGTGTTCTTTATGGGTAACACAACTTTTACTTAGCTTTCTAAGAAACAACCAATTGTGAAGGTGTTGTCAACATGTGAAGTTGAATATGTGACAACTTCTTGGTATATACGTCATGCAATATGACTTAAAAATATATTAAGCAAATTGGAGCAACAACAAATTAGTACAACTCTCGTACCATTTGACAACAAATCAACAATTAAATTGGTAAAGAACCTAATAAATTATGAGAGAAGAAAACACATTGACATTTACTTCCACTTCATCTTGAATCTCAATCTCATATGAAGGAAGGAAATGTGAAATTTGTAGACATGCCGACTCGAGTTCAAGTCACCTATATCTTCATAAAACCACTACTGACCCTATCTTTCAACAGCTAAAAGTTTATGCGCGAGAAAAGCATTTAAGGTTAAAGGGCGTTTTATTGAATAAACTTCAATCTCAATTTTAATGGTTTTTATTCTGACTAGAAAGATAAATGAGGTATTCCTAATTAGAGCATTGCATTATCTTTTTTCCTGGTAGCTTTCTCTATTTAAATTGATTTCATGCCTTTAGGCTGGTACTCCTCCATACGTATTTGGTCATGATTACGTCTTTAATCGATATATTATTTGTAATTAATGTCAAATCATTGAAGAAATTCTGCTTTAATTTGATTTGATTTCCTTTTAAATGTTTTCGAAAGATAATATAAATTTAAGTATTAGTAACTAAAGGAAATATTTGATGTGTTATATTGTAATATATTAAAAAATATTAGATTTTGTGCTCATTGAATTTAAAAACTCTTATTTGTGAGGATTATTGGTGAAGTATATAGTTTTAATACAGCAAATTTTTTTTCTGTTAGATTAAAATGTCAAGGGTAGGTCATAATGGGTTTCGATTGTAGTTTATGATTATTATTAATAAATTTTAAGCCTTTAAACTCTTAGAAGGACAACTTTCAGCCTATAAATACATCATTGGATTGCATTGTTTGACGATACAGAATAAAGAAATGCTTTTCTTCTTCTCTATCGGTTCTCAATTTGCTAGAACTAATTCTCATATGTAGTGCTTGTGTTGACATTGAACAATATTTATACATTGATTTTGAGGTAGGTATGACAGCTTCTAACTTGATTGAATATACAGATATACCTCCAACTACATCAGACTGCAGATATGCTTAATTGTAGCAAGTATATGTACATATGATGTTGTTAAAGCACATTTTACTTTCCAACCAAACTGCTTCCTTCCATTTTGCGGCCATGTTTATTAGAGTTTAAACCTTTTCCTAATTCTTCGTAGTAGCAAGCTACAAGAAGATCTACTTCCTAGTATCTTTTAACACATTTCTTCTATTAGCTGAAATTTAGGTGAATCTCACCCGATGTAACAAACAAAATCACTTAAATAGAAATCAGAGTCATATTCAATAAGATTCACTTAAATTTCAGCCGATTAAAAAGAAGTGTGTTAAAAAAAGTATATTACTTTGTGTATATATATGATCTCCCTGTTGACCCTTATGATAAAAACTATGAGAAAAGTAAGCAAGTAACAATTAGCATGAATGAAAAGAAAGAGGCATTGAATGGAAAAGTTGGTAGCATAGGATCCATCAACACCGCCATGCAGAAGCAGCAACGATGGCTCTATCCTGCCACCCAAGAAGTAAGCAGCCCTTATCCTCCGTCAACCGATACCCCTCACACGAGTACAACCCAAGCAATATCTTCGACTGAGTCACCGCGTTCGGACTCAGTGCCACGCCCTTGAACCCTTTCCCCTCCATTATCTTCCGCCACTTTTCCAGCCTCTCGTGCCGCTCAAACCTCTCCGCCCCCTCGCACGCCACGATGTTCCGTATCTCCGGCGCGAATATGTACTGCTCCACCTTCGCTCGCTGAGCCGAATCCGCCGGAAACGTCGCGTCCAGCGAGTCGAAGATCGCCGAGTAATAGTGCAAGGCCTCGAGAAACCGCCCCAGAAAGTAGGGTCCGTTGTGGCTGGCCTCTTGCTCCACCAGGGTCACTATGTTCGGTGCCTGGTCGCGTATCATGGCGAGAAGGTTCCCGAGGTGATTCCCCGGGACGCGGTGGAGGCGGTTGACTGCGTTAACCGCGAGGGCCTCCCCGACACGGCGGTGCAGCATGTGGGGTTTGAGATCCTCGAGCTGTTCTCCGACGGCGTGGAATTCGAAGGGGATGCGCAGGGAGTGGGCGAGCTCGGTAAGGCAGCGGCCGGTTTCGCGGACGGCGTCGAGAGAGGGGCCAACTCCGGTAATGCGGAGGAAGGGCGCGGTGGTGGGGCGGGCGGCGAGGGCCTGCATGAAGGCGGGCCACTGGTAGCCCTGGAGGATGTCGAGGTCGATGACGTGGACACGATCTTCGGTTTCGAAGGCTTCGAAGATGGCCTGGTTGGCGGTGAAGTGAGCGAACTTGACGTAGGGGCAGGCCTGGTACACGATCTGGTAGATTTTGAGGACTTCCATGGAGTTTGAGGGGCATAGGGGTTTGGAGGGTTTGGGTGTGAGGGTGGCATTGAGCCTGGCGCTGAGCGAGTCGGTGAAGCACGCCGCCACGCGCTGCATGGAGTCGCCTAAGGGAGTGACCACACGGTTGAGGTGGTGGAGGTACCTTCTTGCTAGCATGTATTCCTCTTTCGCCACTGCCTCTGCACAGGCCAGAAGCAGGTGCACCAGTTGAAGCCCGCTATCTTGCTCCTGTAACGTTCATGTCACAAGAGATGAAGAGTGTCATAATCTACTTCTTTTGACGAAGTAGGGTGAGGGAAGATTTTGTTACCTGCTCCATTCCGATTGGAATAGGCACCATGAGATTGTCTTGCTGGCGCTGTTGCTGTTGGTGCAGTTGTTGTGCTTGCCGCTTTTGGCGTTTCTCTTGGTAACGTTCTTGTTGTAGAGCCTGTGAGAGGGAAGCACTAGCCATGGACCCCATCTGATGATACATGTCACTCTCTTGGGATAGTTGAGAAGAGCCACCACCGTGCACGGAGGATTCTTCGTCGACTGAACCATGGTACCTTGTGGTATTGGGCAGTGTCAAGCTGTCCAATATGGATGAGGGGATCTGAGTAGACAAGTCAAAGCATTCAGATGAACTTGCAATGTCGGAAGACACCTTGGAATAGTCCTCCAAGAACTCTTCTATTGCTGGGAGGGAAAGGTTTTCAACATGCTGCATGTACTGATTGTTTGGGGAGTTGAAGACCCTGTGGAGAGGGCTGAGTCCTTTCCCTTTGTGGCTGCTGTTGAAGGCTCCAATCTGGGATGATGAAAACCTTGGTGGGGAACACCCTGAGAGACTCTGGCTGTGCATTCCATGAGCATAGTTGTAGTTGCAATTGTAGGAAGAGACTTGAGGGGAGGGGAGGTTCCTCACTGGGGAAGAGATCATGAAATCAGCATCTAATTGGTCAGCAAAAAAGGATTCCCACATTGAACTATCTGGTGACTGAACTTCCACATCTCCATCCAAGTCAAATTTGAGTGCAGGAAGGTTTAAGCTTGGTGGGGTTAGGCTAGTTTGGTCAAGATCACCAGAGGATTGAGTGGCATTTTTCTTGGATTGCAAAACTGACTCATTTGAAGATGTGGGTTGGAGTTTGGTTCTAGAGTTGTTCTCACTCTTGAGGGTTCCACAAAGTGAATTGATCATTTTCTTCCTCTCCCTTTTCTGGTTAACTTAATTTCCTTCTCCCTCCCTATTATTTCAGTATATATCTAGGATTCTCACAAGGAAAGGGAAAACTATAATTATTTGAAAGCACTTTTGCCTTTCCTTTTTCTGTGTCTAAAATTTGCTCTCATTTAGCCTTGGTAGTGTGTCCTAGGAGCTATAGAGATTGGTTGGTTTATGGAAAGAGCAAAGTCTCTAATTTCTCCCTTCTTATTGAGAGAAGCAGGGGCAGAAAAGGCAACACCGATTTGTCTTGGGTAATCTCCTTTCAAGTAATGTCAAAAGCTTTTGCTGGATTTTCAGAGGCCTAAATTTTGTCCTTTTTGCCGACCTGTTTTAACTCTTCACCACAAGGCTTTGTAATACCTGTGATTACAATAGAAGACAAATTATTTGGAGGGCCCCACTTTCTTTGGGCCGGCCCATATATCTACAAGGTTCTTTTATACTCACCTGCGGAGTCATTGGAATAAAAGCATGGGTTCATAATTTTCTTAGAAAAAACAAAAACAAGGAAAGAACTATCATAGACAACAGGGTTACTTAGAACTTACAAATTACAATTAAATAACAGTATAATAGCAGTAATAAGTAATATCTTGTCACTGTTCATTATTTTATTCAAATAGTTAAAATCGATTTTATAATTTAGATATTATAATCGTGTTCGTTTTACGTGGTAACTTTATTATCTGTAATGTATATAATAATAATTTCCAAAATTTCTCGCATAACCATACATAGAAATGGCGATTGGACATAACGCTAACGAGTAATTACAAAGAATAATAAAGAAAAAGTCTAAATCTAAATTTAAGTAATTGTCTGTAAAATGGTACAGGATGCATATGAATATGTTATTTACTTATTGTCTCTCTTAGCTGCTCTTATTTCGTAGATTAATTTTAAAATATAAAAATAATGTTACAATTAAATCCGTATAATTTTGCCTTGTCGAGTCACTGATCTTTTCAATGACTTGACTTTGCTTCAAAATTGGAAGTTTAATAACTTCTTCCGAGTATGTTGTAGTATAGCAATGAATAATCTGTTTATTCAAAATGTGGGTAATGGATTTTGATATAAGTTTCCAGATACCTATAGGATAAGGGAAGGGATATTAAAATAAGAATTGTAAAAAATCAGTATTTTCATATAAAAATAAATAAATGGGTATGAAAATAAGCATTAATATTCTCTTCCAAACTCTCGTTGTGTCATTAATAAGTCTTTCTTATTACGTGGCATGTGTTTTCTCAAATTTCATATGAAATCAATCTACAAAAGTTGGATTAATGACATTTGAGTAGTTTGGATGAGTTCATCAATTAAAAAGTTATTTCATCATCGTAAAAATATAACAATTTTATCATTTTTAATCGTTTTATGGTCAAATTTTCGATTAACGTTAAATACTCATACAAATTACAAGAAAGTAATTTATATAAACTAAATTAAATTTCGAGATAGTTTAAAACATAATAGTTTTTAAACTTGTACTTTTGTATTTAATTTGATATTTTAATATTTTTTACAATTTTTTTATTAATAAATATCCCTAGTTCACATTAATAAAAGAATAAACATATAAAGTCGTTTGTCTAAAGTTGTGTCAATATAGTATGACTCCTTCACTTGAAATTTTATCTTCATATTACTTACGTGTTTTCGTAAAGAAAAAAAATTGCACCTCTTGTAAAATGCGAAAAAAATTACCCTTGATTTGTACTTTTACCATATATATACATAGATATATATATATATGTACATATATATATATGTACATATATATATATATACATATATATATACATACATATAATTTTATAAAAAAAAATATGCATTAAGTTGTACACGGTATTTAATTTTTATTGTAATTACTTTAACAACTATGATTTCTTGGAACAAACAATATAATTTTGACTTGTACTAGAATCTTTTTCTTTGCATGTATTGGAATAGCCCAGTTAATAAAAATAATTGTTTAACCAAATAAGTAATGGGTATTGTGTTGACATTTTCTTGAATGAATCAAGAAACACCATTATTATGAATATATATAAGAAAGAAAAAATGAAAGGATAACGTCATGAAAAGAACGTGACAAGAAGACATAGGCAGTATCGTCGGATACAACAATTGTGGGTCGTCATATTCCTTGCCAAAGAAATGAAGTGCTTGTCTCCAACTCTACTTTCTTCGGCTACATTATCTTAATGTATAAAGAATTTTCAGTTATCAATTTTTAATGTTAATTTCAATTTCCATTTTCCTCTTCTTCTCTTGTCTTAATTATTTTAACTAATTAGTTCATCTTGCTTCAATATGAACAACATATTTGGTTGATTTTGTTTATAGAAACATTTTTCCTTTCAACTTTTATTTACATATCTCTTTTGTTGTGATTCTAATATATTCATAGAAAAAAGTTGTACATGACGTTATAGTAAGGTATTCAAACTACAAAGTCAAAATGATTAAAAGACAATCTTATAGATCATGTAAGTATATCTTGTCATGCTTATTTAGATAACATCAAATATTTGTGTGATGTAAATGTGTACATGGTTTATAAAAGGTTATTATTCTGTGTTTGGATAGAAAATCTTAAAAGAATAATTCATTTGTGTAAAGAATTTGAAATGTTATATAATAAGATGTGTTGTTTGGATTAAAAACTCCAAAAGAAATTTAAAATTTAAAATTTAAAATTTCATTAGAGTGATTGAATTATTTAAAAATAGAAAATTTGAAATTATACAAAAATTCTTTATATTTCTAAACTCGTGTATTTTCTATTTCATATTTTCTTTTTTAACTCTATTTTAATTTAAAAGCTTTTGATGTGGACTAAGAATTCTTTTTGAGGAAGTTGTTTGGAATATTTTTATTTTTAAATTGACGTCGACTAAGGATTCTTTTCGAAGAAGTTGTTATTTTTTATTTAAATTCTTATGACCACTTTTGTTGTTATACACTACTTTATTTCTTATTTGATATTAACTAAAATTTTATTGACTAAAAGGGTTATTTTTGAAATATGTGAACTTAATTTTTTATTTTGATTTTTTTCTTGGGTAAATGTGTATAATAATTTTTCTATTATTGATTAAAATATTATTCTTTATTAATAGTTTGTTTAAATTTTTCTGTAAATGTTATCTGAAATTTGAGTAGTGTCTCGTAGGAGCTATACATATTGGTTGGTTTATGGAAAGAGCAAAGTCTCTAATTTCTCTTCTTATTGAGAGAAGCAGTGCCAGAAAAGACAACACCTAATACCATTAGTTTGTGATTGGAGGTTTATATTTGGTAATCTCCTTTCAAGTAATGTCAAAAGCTTTTGCTGGATTTTCAGAAGCCTAAATTTTGTCATTTTTGCCGACCTGTTTTAACTCTTTAACACCACAAGGCTTCGGAATACCTGTTATATTACAGTAGAAGACAAATTCTTGAGAGGGTCCCACTTTCTTTGGGCCGGCCCATATATCTACGAGGTTCTTTTTGGAATAAAAGCATCGTTTCATAATTTTCTTAGAAAAACAAAGAAAGGAAAGAGCTGTCATAAACAGTGCAGCATAGCAGTAATAAGTAGTATCTTGACACTTTTCATTATTTTATTCAAATAGTTAAAAACGATTTTATAATTTAAATATGGTAATCCTATTTGTTTTACGTGGCAACTTTAGTATCTATACTGTATATAATAAGACTTTCCAAAAGTTTTCTCACATAACCATACATAGAAATGGCAATTGGACTTAACGCTAACTAGTAATTAAAATATAATTAAATGAAGAAAAGGACTCAATTTAAATTTAACTAATTATCTGTAAAATGTCATAGGCTGCATATGGATAGGTTACTTACTTATGGTGTCTCTTACATGCACTTATTCAGTATATTAATTTTAAAATATAAAACTAATTTTACAGTTAAGTCCATATAGTTTTGCCTTCTCAAGTCACTAATATTTTTCAATAACTTTTTATTTTAATTTGTTTCTTTTTATATAGATTTGATGTGCTCTTATATATATATATATATATATATATATATATATATATATATATATATATATATATATATATATATATATATATATTTTTATTTTTTTTTTTTTTTTTT
>Ga0099825_1003817_pt1 | contig 19962 bp, 7 predicted proteins | sample SiratroredBW_FD_76838 | JGI IMG/M metagenome (GOLD analysis project Ga0099825, IMG submission 76838) | Root nodule microbial communities of legume samples collected from California, USA - Siratro red BW | ecosystem: Host-associated > Plants > Roots > Nodule | place: USA: California | collected... | reverse complement strand
CCACCCACCACCACAAAAAATATATTTTTAAAAAACACCAATATAAAAAAAAAAAAAAAAAAATTACTCACCTCAAAAAAAAAAAAAAAAAAAAAAAAAAAACTAATTGTATAATTTTTAGTCCTCCCATCTATGTCGAATGAAATCTCTCTCAATTCACTCTTCCTTCTCTGTTCTGTATTTCAATTCTCTTGTGAAATTAGTGTTTACATTTCCTTTTTTTTTTTTCTCAATTGCAACATGAAAAATCTGAGACTAATTGGAATTTCCCAGACACACTCTTTCAGTTTGACTTCGCAGAAATTCAGGTTGTTCTTGGGACTGATAGAAAGAATCTTACTTTCTTAAATGTTTGTTAGACATTTGATTTATTGCATGAATAGAAGTGAAATAAGTGTTTACATGTATATATTTTTAACATGGTTGATGAAAAAGAATGAGTTTTTAAGATTTTGATGGACAGAGAAAAGTTTGTGGAAGGAAAGTTGGATTATTTTGAAGTGGGAATAGATCTGCGTTTATGGTTGTTGTTGGGGTGGAGGGCACTTGTGATGTGCGAGTGACATGTGTTGGGAGAAGCATCTGTGTTGAGTGGGTTCAATGGTTGTTCTTCTTCTACAAGTTCTGGTGTGGTGTGGTTCAGTTATGGATTATATATAATCACATGATGCAATCAGAGGCCATGGTTTTGTCACTTTTGCTTCATCCATCTTATTCATAATTTCTTTTTTCACACTACTACTTATCTTTTCTTAATAAGAAATTAATTAATAATACATTGGTAATTACTACTCACCAAGATTCTAGTTTTTTGGTCCCCAGAGATCAACCCAAGGGGATTTTATGGCTATTTTTGATTATGTGTGTGTGACTATCCATTGACAATGATAGGGACCATCATGGTAGTCCAAAAGAGGATTTTTTTTAGGGTTCTTCTTGACTTGTTGTCCCCTTTGGGGGTTAAGCTCTTGGAGAAGAAAGGGAGTTCCCAAAGTACTTTGGAAAAGATGATGATGATGATGATGAATGAAGAAGGCCATGAAAGATAAACTTTTATCATGTTCTTTATCAGTACACACAACCACCTCCAATTATTGTAAAGAAAATATATATAGTGTTTAAATTCAACACGTCTCTTTTTTGATCTTTTTCTCATTTCCCTTCACACCTTGTGAACATCACAGAATCAAATTCCATGGTTGTGAAATATTATAACCCCTTCTCTCACAGTTTGATGAGTTATTTATGTCAAGCTAGAAGAATAATTTGCATAAAAGGAGATGGAATTGCAACCCCAATTTCTGCTTCATATTCCTCCTTCCTTCTTTGACTAGATTGGTATCAATTGCTTTTTCCCTTTTAATCTTTCACAGAATTGATGTGTATTTGTATTATTTTTTATTTTTACTTTTACCAAAGCCCACTCCAAGGTGGTGTAACCATATACCTATTATTAAAAATTATCTTTTTCTTTCCTTGGATTTGTTAACCTTGCAACAGTGCAACGTGTGAAAAAATAAAAAAATGTTTTTGTGGGGGCACTGTTGGAGATATTTTAATAATAATTGTTATTGAATCTAGAATTCACAAAAGGTAAAAAGCCCAGATAGATTCAAAGCCAAAACAGGGTGCAAGGACAAACTTGAATTACTGTCATCATGCCAAGAGACAACAGCATTGATGGGTGGTGTGTGATGGCATGCATGACTACATCCTCATAAAACCTCAGCCAAGGTCTTTACTTAATTCAATAGTCTAAAGGGTATCACCCACATGACCACCATCAGCATCATCATCAGCAGCAGGTAAAGAATCAAAATATCAACTTTTCAATTCAATGTTGCCCTTTGAACCAAGCCCATGAACCTCAAATAGAAACAAAATAAAAAAGGTTACCACTAAGATGAAGTGTCATTGCTTTCCTCCAGTGTACACAGTACTATAGACAAAAAGCACTTTAGTTTAGTGCTGATTTATTGATGGCTAAAGCATCTTAGAAGCTGGAGTACAGCCAAGGAGTTTGGTGCTTTCTGTGTATTTGTTAATCATATATATGAGTCTGTTTGTTGCAGCTAAAAGTACTACAAAACTAGTAGAGTTGAAGGTGATTTTATTATTTAAAAGACATTTTTTTTTAATAGAAGATGAATAGCATTATTACCATGTTAATTGAATGGGTATTGTATTGAATTCTCATCAAATAATAGCCCATTTCTTTTAGATTTTTCACTTCAAAAATTTTAATTTGTTTAATCAAATAATTATATTATATTTTAGACTAGACCTTTATCGTGTGTGTGTGTGTTTTTTTTTCTTTCAATTTTGTTTAGCTGATTAACCACCAATCTTCTCTATTCTAAGTAAGTAACAGAGTAAAAATAAAGAAAAGAAAAAAAAGGAAGAAGTAAGTAGGAACCGAAGTTATTTTTAAAAAAGAGAAAAATATATTTTTAATATAATATTATTTTATTCATTTTTTTTATAATTTATATATTATCTTTATTATTTTATTCATTTATTATGTTTCAAAAGTATTTGAAAAGACTGTATCTTATAATCAATTATTTTGACATTTATTATTTGAAATTCATAATTAAAATATTCTTAATTTGAAAATAGAAAAAAAAATATCAAAATAATCAATTATGTGAAAATATGAATAGCTATTATGTAGAAAACATAATTTATGACATTTTTATTTTGATACTTTTCTTTGATTTGCTCATTTTACAGGTATTTCATTTAAAATAAAATAGTGCATAACTTATATTTCTGTGCATTCCCTTTTCTATGTTATGTCTCTTTCAATTGTTTTAAACAAAATATAAGAGATTTTGAATCATTTGATCAAGGTTTAAGTCATCATAACCCATTGAAGTAAAATACATAACTATAATATTTATTATATTATATTTTAAAATATTTTAAAAAATAACAGAAATATTTCATAATTAAGATTTCTATAATCAATTATGTGATATTCATAATAAATTATAATGCCATTTTTAAAGTGAAAAGGATGAAGAATAAAAAACATAATATAAAATGACTTATAATTAAGTTCATGATTATAATTATGTAACAAATTTAACACTTTAGTAGTTTTTTTTTTCAGAAAAAAATAGTGACATTTCTTCTATTATTATATTTGTGTACATTCTACATATTTTGTTTGAAACAAACATTTAACTTCTCTTTTCGCACCCTCCTTTTACATTTCATATTTTTTTTATAAAAATTTACTAAATTTAAGCTTTATTAGAAAATTTTGTTATCTATTTTAGTATAACTTTATTGTTTAATCACATTTTTTTAATCTAAAAGCTTGAAACTCAATTATATTAAAGAAAGAATTATCTAAAAGTACTACTTATTCATTTCAATTGTGGATTTTATCATACTTATAAAACTTATTTAACATTACCAATGAATGCTTATATATTTCTAACATGAGTTTAGAGTAAAAAATATATTTTCTATCTCATTCCTACAAATAAAATTAAAACACAATTAAGGACATTAAGACTCAAATAAATACAATACACTGTTACATAGGAAGTTATTCAATATTGGATTGATTAACCTCTTGAATTCACATAGAAGCATGGTGGAGAGAAGAGAAATAAAAATATTGAAGGTGGAAGGATCTTTTGTGATTTTGGAGAGTGAGGAAAATGATAATTAGGGCATGAGCCATAAAGGGTTCTAATTCCACTTCCCACCCAGTGGGACCCTATTAGTTTATTTCCTTTAGGTTGGGAAAAGACGGCATTGTGATGACATCAACGACATGAAGCACTGCATCTCCAACTATGGCCACAATCCAAAGAGAAACGAAAGAAAAAGAGAAAAAGAATGGTAGAGTGAGGTAGTGGAAGTTTCATTGTCCAAAATTTAAGGCTTTCTTTAATGCAAAAATCAGACTTAGCATGCATGCCATGCCATTCATTAACAACACTGGTGGGTCCCTTTTAGAATCTTTCAACCTAACATAACAAGAATCTCCTAAATTATTCCTTTTCTCCACACAACAGTTTTTAAATTCTTTTCTGCATAAATAAATAACTTTAAACACACAGTTAAGCATCTTAATTAATTAGATCAAAGTGACAGTTTACCTAGTCATAAGATCAGAAGTGCCTTAGTGCTTAGAGTTAGATTTTGCTTTTGCTGCCTTTTTGCCTATTCTCAAAGCATATAGTAAGCAGCAAATAAAGAAAAAACATATATAATTTAAAGTTTTTCTTAAGACACCATTAAGTGACTAACAACTGTTTAGTTTCACATCATATGGTGGTTACTTTTCATGATTTTAAAAGGAATTATAGTTATAACTAATAAGTTTTCAAAACTTTTGCGCCAACTTAAATTCAATCAAATTAATTATTATTATTTTTTATAAATTTAAAAATAAGTTTTCAAAATCCTTTTATTAAATTTTAATAAAAATGTATAGCCAGTATAAACATTTTACATTCTTGTTCATTAACAAACTACTATCTGTTTTAAGGTTAAAGCAACTATTATAAAAAAATGTTAAAAAAAAAGTTTTAATATAAAGAAAATTAGAGTATACACCGTATAAGAAATTACATTTACCTATAGCGTAGGTAGGGACCAAAATTTGACTATGTATTTATTTTTAATAATATTATTAAAAATAATATTATTATCCCGTAAGTGTATATATAAAACTTAAAACCACTATATTAAAAAAACTTTGTGAATGGTGGGTAGGTGTATACAATGAACATTCAGGTAACCTTAGAGAATATTTTAAGAGTTTTGAGCTGAGAGAGATAGACATTTAGCAAAATATATTGAAGAAAGTAAAATGGATAGAAGTTAGTGTGAAATTTATGAAAATGCAAGAATAATATAATTTTTAGCAAAATATATTGAAGAAAGTAAGATGGATAGAAGTTAGTGTGAAATTTATGAAAATCCAAAAATAACGTAATTTTTAGAAACAAAATATTTGAAGTTAATACAAAAGTTAAATTTTCATTTTTTTTTATTGATGTTTCAATCTAACATTATAGTTGAGATCAATAAAATGATCTGTCTTGTATAAATTCCTTAATTTTATGTTGGAAGTTGATAATGATAATTTGTCAGAATCTGCATAACTTATATCATTTCTAGGCTCAATTGAAGAGGCAAAACAGGACATGTACGTCACACTAATGTGAACTGATGAAGTGTTTTTTGTAGTTGCTAGAACTATATTTTATCCTTGAGTTAGTTTAATCCAAATCAGCATGGGTAGATATGCATATTCAGTTCTGTGTACAATTTTGTTTGCTCATTTTATATTTTGGTATGGACAATATATGAATATTGTTCAAGCTGCTTCTTATAATTTTTGAGGTTATTGGAAGCATTATATTAGTAGAACTTGGATCGAAGAATATCGAGTCTTATGTTTTTTAGGTGTTTAGCAATGAGTGATTGTATATTTCAATGCTTTTCTTCTCCTTACGTATCACTCCTTTTGTAGCAGATTTGTTTATAGAAATTGTTTGTAAGGGTCAGGAGTTTTTTCTGAGTATTTTAGGTGTTACATCTTCGTTTGTAAAAGGGTTGAAACACCCCTTAAGCATTTCCAATTTATTTAATTTTTATGTTGGAAGTTGAAACCCCTTAAGTTTTGTGTATCTTCTGACCGGTATAAATTCCTTAATATTATGTTGGAATTGATAATGATAATATGTTGGAATCTGTCATTACTTACAATTTTTAGACTCAATTGAACAAACAAAACAGGGCATGTAAGTCACACCAATGAAAACTAATGGAGTGTTTTTTTGTAGTTACTAGAACTGTACTTTATCCTTGAGCCAGGTTAATCCAAATCGGCATGGACAAAGATGCATATTCAATTTTGTTTGCTCATTTATATTTTGGTATGGATAATGTATTAATACTATTCAAGTTGTTTCTCATAATTTTTGAGGTTATTGCAAGCAATATATTCGTAGAACTTGGATTGGAGAATATAAAGTCTTATAGATGTTTGCAAGTGAGTGATTGTGTAATCTAATGTTTTTATTTTCCTTACAAGTATCACTCATTTTGTAGCAGATTTTATTTTAGAGGCTGTTTTGATCAGGTTTTTTTTTTTTTTAAGTGTTACATCTTCTTATGTAAAAAGTGAGTTAAAACACTCCTTAAGTATTTTCTATTTATTTAATTTTTATTGTCTATAAAAAATATTTTGATTATTATAATTCTTATTATGAGTATTATTATAGTTATATTATTATTAAGAATAATATAATAATAATATCAATAACAATAACCATCTCGATACATAGGTAAATTACGTAGAGACAAGTACAAATTCAAATCCATAGATAAAATTTATATATAATGTTAACTTTATCAACAAATTTTCATCCACATAATAATAATCTGTATCTAAATTGAAAATTGATAATAGAACCATTTTATTATAATATACATATTTTTTACTATAAAAGAAAGTTTTCTCCTAAGATATCGCAGAAATGTTCTAAAACTTTCACTAATATGTCACTTTTTCAATGCAATGGATGATGCAAAGTAATGGATTATGTCATCACTTAAGTGAATCAATGTATTTTATATTTTAAAATTGTTTGTTTTTGTTTATTAATTAATTTTAAACTATTATTAACAATTAAAATAAAATATTTTATTTTTATGTAAGTCTTTACCATAATAATATCAATTAATTTTCAAAACTTCCTAAACAAATCATAAACTAAATGCACAAATTATATTGAAATGCAGAATTATTGAGTACCAAAATTAACAATGATAGGATATGTGAATTTCATATCAAAGAAACAAATTTATTTAATTTAGATTGTAACATTATATTTATTTACTTATACACTCTTGTGACATTTAGTTAAAATAAATAATCTATTCTTTATAATTAGAAAGGTAAAATTGTGATTATATAGACATTTCCCTTTTTTATGTTTATTGGTGAGGGGCAACAAATTTACCTTTTTCATCTTTTTCGTCCCTTCAAATCATTCCAAATACATAAATTTCCTCGTGCGTTCCTTTCTTAAAAGAAATATATTTTATTTATCACAGTTATAAAAAATATAATACAAGAAATAAAACATTAACTTTAGAGAGAAGAGTTTGAAGAGAGTTTTAAAGTAAGAGGGATAATGAATGGTATGATTGTTTTTAAAATAAATTACAATCATCTTATGGAGATGATCAAAGTTAGTAAACTCAAGTTACAAAAATCAATAATAAACATTTTATTTGTTATGATTTACGATACTTGAGTTGTATTTAGTTCTTCTTTTTTAAGTGTAAAGAGTTTTATCAATAAAACTTTTATTATAAGTATTTTTAATTAAAATTTTGATTATAAGTACTATAATTTTTAACTTACAACCAGTATATATAGTTAATATTTTCTTGAGATTAAGTTTGAGTATACAATATCATTTTATTGATTAAGTATACATAGTCACTTTTGATTGTATAAAAAAAATTCTTGGTTTATAAGAGGAAATTTAGTGAAATATATAATTAAACACTCTTTATTTTAAAGTCTAACTTAACAAATGTGAAAAATTTATTAAAGAGATCTATCTCAGTAATCTAATAGATATACAAATATTTTAAGCATTTGAAACTTTGATTATCTCTTTCATATGCAAAGCTTACATTAGTATATGTATATGTCAGTTCCTGTATTTGTTTTATTCACAAGTCTCTTTTTGCATGGAAAATTTCTGTTCACAAATATTTTATATTAAAATATTGTAGCTTGCAGTGTTAGTAATTTATGTTAGTATCAACCTATTTTTAGAATTATGCTAACAATTTTTGCAGTTGTAATAAAAGTTTTGTATACAGGATAATTTTTTTCCATTACTTTACCTTTCCAACAACACCATATTAAATGTACAAATTCTGATTGGTGGTACAATATGTAAGAATCATCTTTGCAATACATTCTTGATAAACTTAAAAATTTTAGAAATTTTAACATCGCAATTAGGTGTTTAGTGCTGAACACTTGCCGTTTCTTTCAAGAATTCAAGAAATTAAGTTTTTAATATTCTTAGTGCATCTTGTTAGAGACTTTTATTTAGGCTTGATATACGTGTAACACTTTTATTCAATTCTTAAATGACTTTGTTTAAAATTTTAGAACTTAGTATCTTATGTTGTGGGAGATTTTATCTTTTATATATATATATATATATATATATATATATATATATATATATATATATTATACTTATCTAAATTATTAGACACACAGAATATATTAGTTGTTATTAAAATATAAGTGTGATGTGCATGACTTTTATATTAAGACTTACGTCTTCTTATTCAATAAAAACTAGACGTATAACCTGCACAAGACAAAAAGAAATTATATTTTATATAAGATATCTTACAACTTTAAAATTGTTTTCTCCTCAAATACTCTGAATATTTATGTTGTATATTAATGAACAGTGATAATACAATTTTAAAAATTGTTTATAACCAAGATTAATTAATATATTGATAATTCTTTTTTAAAAAATCAATTAAATTACATTTTCATTAATATATATATATATATATTAAAATTATATTATATTATTAGAAAGAATATATACAATAGAAAATATAAGAGGAGTTGAATGAGATACTATTTTTGTTTTTAAAATAACTTGCAGATTTTTCAAAAAGCTTTACTTCTATTTCACAGAAAATGAAATTTTTCTTGCCAAATGATTACTTAGATAGAGTAATAGTAGCTTGGTCATCTTATCTAATCAATTATGAATGACTTATAACTAATGCAATGTACACATAACAGTAAGAATAAAACATGAGATGGGGGAAGAAAAGTGGTTCAAGAGTTTTATATGGTTTCACTTTGGAATACCAAGCACTACTTTCAATCTTTAATCAAGTTTAGTAGACATTTTCTTTATAATTCAATTGTTTCTACAAATACACACTAAGTGCGTTTTAGAAGCAATAAGTTTCATTTGCATGTCCTTTATGAATGTTTTATTTGGTTCAATCCATTTATCTGCAGAGACCAACATTAGAAGTCGTTCTAAAATAACAACAGACAGCAGAATTACATCCTAGTATGACAATCATGAAGGGACCAATGTAGAGGGAAAAACAATATTATGGCTCACATGCAACACTCTCAAAAATCTTCTAATCTTTCTTCTTAAGTATAGCTTATGTTTCCCTCATAGCCAATCTCTGCTTGTTTCATGCTCCAAGCATTCAGTTCTGAGACCACCACACTCTCCTTTCCATAGTTAAATGCATAAAGATGAGCATCTTTGTCTATAGCCAATGATGGATAAACTCTGCTGGTGATGCAAGTTCTCCCTTCATCCCCAAAACTCTCAATAATGGAGTGGTCAATCTGCATAATAAGAATACATCAAACTACCAACCATATCATAAAACAAAGAGTGAGTATACTAGTTGGAAATAGACATACCAAGCTTCTTAGTGAAATCGTTTTTAGATTGGAATCTAAGTCAAAGATAGTTCCATATGTAGTTTTGTCAAGGTCATGCCTCAATGAGGACCTGTAATGTGGAAACAAAAATCAGTCTCAATCACAAATTGCATGGAGAGGTTATGAACAAAGGGTTATGTTGAGGGAATGTTAGAATTCAGAAGCAACCTGCTTTGGTCACTGCACATGAGGCATACATATCTATTGGGGGCTCTATATATTCTGAAGAAGACTGCAGTGTGCTCTTTGAGATCCTTTGAAGCCAAAGCTAACAAACCAAATGGCCCTATTGTGCCACTTCTTGATTCATATTCTTGGCTACAAAGTAGTTGGGGATCAACTCCATTTGGATCAAGAAGCTCAGCCTTTTCTAGTTCAGGTAGCTCAAACAACACTTCTACATCGGCCTTCAAAAGTTCAAATTTGAAAACACTTACCATTGATGTGTGCTTGGTCTGAAATTTATCAATGAAAATATAGCTTCAATTTACTTACCTGTGATGCAGTAATACTCGAGACTTCAAGATGTGATCCATGCACAAGATTCTCCCCCGTTATTCTTATGTGCTTGCCACGTAGTTGTTCTACCTCTTCAAGTGGCCACTGAACCAATCTCTTCCCACTTTTATCTAGCCAAACTTGCCTTGGAATTGACTACATTGCCAAACGCTCTAGGTTAATATTTATTGAAAATTATGCATATCATGAGTCAGACTTGTTAAATAAGAAGTAAAACTAACAAAATTTTTTGACCTCTAACAAATTTCAGTCAGATAATGTTAAGAAAATAGCATGATACAAAGTGCATTAGAAACCATAAGATTACAGGACTTGTGTGTACTATGAACATACACACTGATCTATCTATGATTATATGTAACAATGATTAAGGTAACAAAATAACATAAAACTCCTAAACATCTGTCTGATATATATCTTATATCCCTATTTGCATTCAATCTAATAAAATCATATATTTAAAGGTAACATTTGTTTATATATGATTCATTTGAAAATGAAAACAAAAAGGCAGCTGAAATAACTAAAATACCTGGAGACCAGCCCATCCTTTCTCAATGTCATCTTGTGTGGAGTCAGATTCGTTCACCCATCCCCACAAGATTCTCCTGTTTTTGGCATAGTCAAAAAATGACTTGGAAGCATAGAATTTACCATAGTCATACCTCAAGTCTGAACTAGTCCCTGTAAACCTGACATCAGGAATGAAGTTTTCCTGATCAGATGCATATTTACCAAGAAAATAGTAATCATGCTGCTTGCGTAGGTAGCTTATCTTCAACACATGTCTAACACCTGCACTTTGCACAGATGTGTCCACCCCATTTGTGCTGCCATTGATGTACACAGGGAAAAAGTCTGGACACTCACAAACTCCCGTATCTTGTGATAAATAAAAGGGATTAGGGTCCACTGTCCAATTAACAAAATCCTCACTTTGGTACAGAATTGCCTTCCCTTCATCACCATTTTGGGCACCAATCACTACCCTCCATTTCCCATCTTTTCCCTGCCAAGCAGTTGAAGGGTCTCTGAAATTATCAACTTCAACTCCACTTGGTGGAGTCATGACAGGGTTGTGAGAGTGTTTCACCCATTCCCTTAAGAAGTTGTCAGATAGATTCCTTGGCACAGCTAAGTTCTGAACTTGATGTTTCTTATCATCAATTCCTGTGTACAAAATCATAGGCTGTTCTTTCCCAGGTATTATAGTGGCTGAGCCTGACCAACAGCTATTAATATCATATGGTCCACTTGGTTCAATAGCATTATTCAAATGAATCCAATTGATGAGATCATAGGATACTGAGTGACCCCATACAATCCTATCACCAAAGGTTGCTGCTTCAGGGTTATGCTGGTAGAAAAGGTGGTAAACACCTTTGTAGTACATAGGCCCTGAGAGATCAAATCAACATTAACACTAGCCATGAATGAATGCTTAGTCCCTATTTGAATAGAGATTCTTCCATGAGTTAAAATCAACTCGATCATGCACCTTATCTATTTTCACTAAAAGAAGACTTCTGCAGAAGTTGATTCTAATTTACTTATTTTGTTCCGTAAGTTCTTACAGAGAAGTCTATTTAAACAAATCTTAAGAGGTCAAAGACCAATTGATCAAATTTCACAAAGAACAAATTCTATTTTCTCATATGGATGATGATATTGGGAGGAGTATAAGTAACAGATAGTCCTATAAGTTCAAGAACTTACCATTTGGATCTGCAAAATGAAGTATCCATGGTCAATCATCGTCCGCAAAAACATGTCAAATGATAAAAGAAAAGGATTAGAACTACCAACGGTTCAACAAAAGAAACAGAATTGAACAGATAAACTGGTAGTCCTAGAAGTATTAATGTTGAAATAGTAAAATTGGATCCACAAAACTTGGAGGTGATAACAATACCGTTCATCCAATTCTCTTGGGGCTGAAAGTGATAAGAAGTTCGATAAGGCTGCTTTGCTGTTGCTCTATAGTTGATGCTATGTGTGGAGATTGTTTCAATTCCATTTCCACTGTTCAGCAGAAAAGGAACTACAACAAGTACCAGTAGCTGTGCAATGATCTCCATGATGCAAGAATCAGGGAGAAGGAGAATGTCAAAAAAGCAAGATCTAACACGAGTTTTTGGTTTGATAAAGTACTTTATATATATATGCACAACAAAAGGACTATTATTATATTCACTATGGATATGTCACTTTGTTGAAAGTGACAAATCCAAAACCAATCAGGTTTTGAATACACATCAGCTTCCAACCTGAAGTTATCTGTGTGACTAGTTAGGCACTCATAATATAAAATATCAATCCATCCTAGATTGTTTTTCTTTACAAGAAGATATATTTGTTTCTTCATCATTTATTGTTCATTTAATAAAAATAGGTTATTTATAATAAAATATGAGAAAAAGTGTATAGTTTACTCTTTATTGTGTTGTATTCTCTTACTAAGATATTAGTAAATGAGAACACTTATAATTACTTTTTACTCAATGAGAAATATGATTCAGCAGTCTAACTCTTGGGATTTATTTCATTTGAAGTAATTTTTGATAATAAGCTAAAACTTTTCTTCTCCACATTTTGTTTTACCAGTGCCACCAAAATTTATTTCATATTTATTTATGTTTAATATTCTTTCTTATTAGCACTCTAATGATTTTTAACTCTTATTAAATTCTCTCCAATTTTTGGCCATAAAGCAAAAGAACTGGTTTCTTGGAAAGTCATATCAGACATGACAGGGACAAATCACAGGCCTCATCATGCATGCATATGCTTATGTTGTAGCTGAAATAATATCAAGAGAGTTTGGCGTGTTGGTTTGCATGTGAATGAGAAAATGTCATGATCTATGTTATAATTTGTGTAGTTATATGGTGAAGGCTAAACAAATATTTTTTAGTTGATTTCATCTATTTATCATGTGTTGAAGTCCAAGTCTTCTTAGAAACATTTTATGTTTTGGCTAATTCCTATACGACAAAAAACAATGAGACCTTAAAATATATTGCGTCCAATTGCAAGTGGCCATGTTAGTTTGTTAAGGGTCTGTTTGATTGATTTTGCATGAAGTGAAAGGTCAAGACAACATAAAATTATTTGTTTTATATTTGATTTCAAAACTTGTTATGGAACAAGTTGCCTTATAGAATTCATATTCTATTACTATTGAACTGCACTACTTGTATTTCCCTTTATAAAACAGATGGAATCTTTAATTTATATTCTAGAATTATTAGAAGGAAAATATAAGAAAAAAAATTGCTTGAGCCACCACAGTCTGTCTTGTGTGTCTTGAAAGCCTTAATTTGAGATATCTTAATTATGAAAATGATTTATAGTTCTTGATTTATATGAGGTGATTTTCCTTCAGTTATTTAAGGAAAGAAGTTTGTTTTATTAGTTGAGGATAAAGTAAGCATAAGTTGGGTTTGTCATTTTCTTATTTAATCCAAAATTTTGATAGAAACATTTAATTTAAATTTAACTTGATCAAAACTTAAATAAGTGATGAAATGGAACCAATATAATCCTATCAATTTTACCATTATACATAGTTAAATGGTAGAAAGAAAATATAACTTAAGTTAAGCTATATTTTATAAATAAATTTTTTAAAATTAACAAATTTACTATAAATATAATATTAAAATATTCTTTATTAAATAAAAAGGTTCTATAACTAATATAAAATTATAAATTTGTGTTTTTGTATAATAAAAAAGTCTATAAAATAATTTACAAGTTATGATTATATTTAAATTATGTTAATTTTTTTAATGATATGCTTAATTTAATACATGTGTTTTACACACAATATTGATGTTAAGTCAAGAAGTATTGAAAGGTTTAATAGATTGGTGTTTTTTTTTTTCCTTGAGCCTTGAGGTTGGATTATAGACTGATTCTTCCTGCACCTCTTTAGTGACTTCCTGCACTTTCATAATTTTAACATATTCCCATTTTAGCCTTGAAAAAAAGATGAAAATAGTCTTCATTCATGATAATATAATTAAAAACTAAATACATTGCGGCAATTATATTTTCTGTACCTTTTACATTGCGGGAACCTTTAGGTATAAAAAATAATGTGATAATTACCACTACACCACAACAACAAGTTGTATAAACTGCAACACAAATTGTTTTTAAATACATTGCGGGTTGTAAAATCCGCAATACAAATTTTTTTTCAAAAAAATTTTGTATTGAAGGTTGTACAACCCGTAATGTATTTAAAAAAAGTTTTGTATTGCGGGTTGTACAACCCGCAATGTGAAAGGTGCGGGTTGTACAATCCGCAATGTATTTATTTTTTAATTGTATTGCGGTTTGTGTAACCAGCAAAGTGAAAAAAAAAATCCTATTTACTATAGTGAAGGTTATTTTTATCTTTTTTCAAGATTAAAATGGAATATGTTAAAATTATGGAAGGCGCAGGAAGTCAATATGGAGGTGTAGAAAGAATCACTCTCGATTATAACTTGTATAGTTACTTTGTAAGCTCTTAAGTAAGCGGAAAACTTTGTGCACCCCATCATTTTTAATCTGCAATCCATCAATTTCAAAACATACCAAAAGTACTTGCGATATTTTATTTCAAATTCATGGGTATTTTTGGAAAAACATTTTTCGGAATGTTAATATATTTTCTAGAATAGATTTTTTCAAAAACATTTTTTTAAAATGTAAAATTTATAGCTTCGAAAGATGTTTTCTGAAAAAGTTTTAGAAAACATTTTTCGGAATACAAACCTTTTATGTTCCGAAAAATGTTTCCTGAAAAGCCTATTCTGAAAAACAAATTCTACAATATAAAATTGACATTTTGAAAATATCTTTTAAAAATAAATTCTAAAAAATATTGTTTAGAAGAAAATATTTTTCAAATACTATTTAAATATAAACATAGAGAACATTTTAGTCACTTCACGTCAGGGGCATGTCAAAAACACATAAACTAATTAAATTTTGTTATTTATTATATATTAAGACTAAATTATTATTAACTATTTTTTAAATATTAATTATAATTTTAAAATATCATATAACCTTTTTAATAATATAAAATGTAGTTATATAAGTAAAGTGTAATTTTTTACGATTTAGTTAATGTTTTTTGTAATTTCTATAATTTATATAAAATTTTAAGTAATTATATGCAATTTTAATGATTTTTTTTATTTAAACCTGATTTATTTTATATTCTAACATTATTTATTCTATCGTGTTGTATATATGAAATAAAATTATAAATTATCATATTATTATTTTGTTATTGTATTATTATTATCATATTTTATTCTCTTATCGTATCCTTCCCAACTGGAAATTAGAAACATAGGAACTAAGCAAACAAATTTTCTGCCCACATCCAGCCTTTATTTTCAGTTTTTTTTTTTCGTTTTATAAAATTTTCTATTTGCTTCTTACAAACTTCTACTTTGTAAATATCTCTTTTAATATATTTTCCATGTTAAAACAATGTTTTTTTCCATGCACTCACATTTACCTGCTATTTTATTCTGTTTATTAATTAAATTAATAAATCATTTTAGAAACAAAAAGTGAATAAATATTTTGAACATTTCAATAATTATGTGTGCTTGTACTAAATTATTTCTCTTGTTTTTTTATTCTTTTGTTTCTTCTACTAATCAATAATACTTTAACCCAAAGAAATAGTTAGCAGAACCAAACAGAACTCTAGGTTGGTTCCTTTTCAATTGTGAATCAATCTTTTTGCCTTTTAGGTAAAATATGTAATTTATTAAAAAATATATATCCAATTTGCATTGACCACAGAAGTCATCAATAAAAATAATTTCTCAGTTGCAATGTTCTCAAACTTGGTGGACATTCAAATTCTTAGAGGACATAATTTGTCAGCACCATTCATTTTATATATGTGGAAAGATCCTTCATCAAACCAAGGTACTCAACATCTAGTATTTGTTGACCTTCCTCTATTATCATGGAGATCAATGAAGAAGTAGCATCCTCACACAACCTCAATTCCACCATGCATAAGGTACCTGAGAAACAACCTTATAGAACTTGGTACCACTTTCAACCCCCACAATATTGGATGAATGGTATTATTACCTCAGCACTCTTTTGTCTGTTTGATTTTAACATATGCTTGTGTCTATTTCAGTGCTCATGTCTAATTCTTTTCTCTTGGTCTTTTGACATGTTTGTTCACAAAAATTGGACATGGTTGACTTCATTGCTCAGATCCAAACGGTATGCTCATGAATTTCTCACACTTTAAGTTGCTTATTTGCCTATTACTGCACAAAACTTCACAGTCATAGCAGAATAAATTATTGAACTTCTTAGACAAACTAAATCAGTTTATGTACTTAAACTTTTGATAGAAGTTCTTCTCATTTAACTTCTCCAAATGTTTGTTGTTAAGATAATTTTATGGCAAAAGTAAGAGCATTTTACGTTTATCTAATCAATCTGTTATGTATATGTGTGTTGATATGACCAAATGACAAGTGTTGTGATACATGTGGCAGCACCAATGTACTACAAAGGAGTTTACCACTTTTTCTACCAACATAATCCTCATGCAGCAACCTTTGGTGAGAAAATGGTGTGGGCTCACTCTGTGTCCTATGATCTCATCAACTGGATTCATCTGAGCCATGCTATTGAGCCAAGTGAACCGTTTGACCTCAACAGTTGTTGGTCAGGCTCAGCCACTATAATCCCAGGAAAAGAACAGCCTGTTATTTTGTACACAGGAATTGATGATAAAAAACACCAAGTTCAAAACATAGCTATGCCAAAGAATCCATCAGACCCCTTCTTAAGGGAATGGGTTAAACACCCTCAAAACCCTGTCATGACTCCACCAAGTGGAGTTGAAGTTGATAATTTTAGAGACCCTTCAACTGCTTGGCAGGGAAAGGATGGAAAATGGAGGGTACTAATTGGTGCTCAAAATGGTGATGAGGGGAAGTTAGTTCTTTACCAAAGTGAGGATTTTGCTAATTGGACAGTGGAATTGAATCCTTTTTTTGCATCAGATAACACTGGAGTTTGTGAGTGTCCAGATTTTTTTCCTGTGTCCATCAATAGCACAAATGGGGTGGATACATCTGTCCAAAATCAAAGTGTTAGACATGTGTTAAAGATAAGCTATCTACGCAGACATCAGGACTATTATTTTCTTGGTAAATATGGCAATGATGAAGGAATCTTTATTCCTGATGTTAAATTCACAGGAACTAGTTTGGACTTAAGGTTTGACTATGGTAAATTCTATGCTTCAAAGTCATTTTTTGACCATGCTAAGAGCAGAAGGATATTATGGGGGTGGGTGAACGAGTGTTACACTAGACATGATGACATTGAGAAAGGATGGGCTGGTCTTCAGGTATTTGTTACTTTTTCTTTTGGTTAAAATTTCTTTAGGGTTATAAATTCATATCATGTTGATGAGTGTTCTATTCTATTTCTATGTACTGTGTATGTAGTGTATTCCAAGACAAGTTTGGCTTGATGAAAGTGGAAATAGGTTAATGCAATGGCCAATTGAAGAGGCAGAAAAGCTACGTGACAAACACATTAGCATAGTGGGAGAGAATCTGGTTGGAGGATCAGTTCTTGAAATCTCAGGTATCACTGCATCACAGGTAAGTAAACTTGTGCTGTGTTTTCTCACATTCTTCTTTTTTTTCAAACCATGTTCAACATCAATGATGGTTTTTTAAAACTTTACTTTTCAAGGCTGATGTAGAAGTGTTGTTTGAGCTACCGGAACTAGAGAATGCAGAGTGGCTAGATGAAAGTGAAGTTGATCCTCAATTATTGTGTAGTGAAGAATATGCATCAAGAAGTGGCATAATAGGGCCCTTTGGTTTGTTAGCTTTAGCATCTGAAGACCAAACAGAACACACTGCAATCTTCTTCAGAATATATAAAACCTCCAATAGATATGTATGTTTCATGTGCAGTGACCAAAGCAGGTAATTTCTGACACAGTTTTATCAGTGAATTATGGTGCATATATTTTACTTCTCATTAAGAATAAATTTGAGATTTTGAGAGTTGTTGTGCACACCTCACAGGTCTTCATTGAGGCAGGAACTTGATAAAACCACATATGGAACTATCTTTGACATAGACTCCAATCAAAAAACAATTTCACTCAGAAGCTTGGTATGTTTATTGCTACTGATAAATGTAACCATTTCATTTCATGGTGTGTTTGCTAGTTTGATATATATAGATTCATATTATGCAGATTGATCGCTCCATTATTGAGAGTTTTGGGGAGAAAGGGAGAATTTGTATTACTAGTAGAGTTTATCCCTCCTTGGCTATTGACAAAGATGCTCATCTTTTTGCATTCAATAATGGAAGGCAGAGTGTGGTGATCTCAGAACTGAATGCTTGGAGCATGAATCATGCAGAATTTGGACAAGAAGAAAACATAAAATAAGCACTAGCTAAGAACCATTTGAATAATCATAGATAATTTATCTAGATACTTTATATTATAAGTGATTTTCTCTGTTTGTGATTGTTTTAAAAGAGAACAATTTTCAAGTAATACCTGCTATGATAAGATTATTTTTGTTGTCATAATAATAATAATAATAATAATTATAGATGTTTATTATTTCATTAATGAAGACATCTGGTTGATATATTTGTTTAGTTGTAATAATCCGGACAATAATTATCATTTTAAGTAAGATGTGTTTTATATTGAAAGAATGTTAATTTAAAATAAAGAAAAAAGCAAGAAATTAAAGTTGTAATTTATTACATTACATAATTGTTCCTATCCTAGATATGTTTCATTCTATTATTAATTATCAAATAAGGAAATGTTATTTTCAGTGCATTTCATTCCAATGTATTGGTTATATTATGTTTCCTTTTGTTTCTTTCTTCACTCTCTACCCAAACATATCCTAACAAATATTCTTCATTAATCATTCAAAGAATTGTAGGAGCAAACATAGAAGGATTCATTCGAGTGGTTAACATGGGATCAAAATAGTGTTTTGTTGGGGTCGAGTAAATGAAATAGAAGAAAAGAAAGTAGATAGAGAAAAAAAAAAGAAATAAAATCAAAATAGAATTTGTTCCAAGAGAAATGAATTGATAATATACATTCTAAAATGATTTAATTTTAAATAATAATAATTATTATTATTCTTTACTTCTATTGGTACTAGTATTTGTCTTATTGGTAATATTTTATTTATTCTTGTCAAAACAAAAAACTATAAAAAAAATTGGAAGTAAACAAAGTGTCTCATATTTCATCACGGCTTGTCATAATTAACCGTGACACATTTCATTTATAAAGGAAAAAAATAAATGAATTGTAGCATAATTAACTATTGTACTTCACCAAAATATTTTAGGGTTTTTCTTATAGTTTGTATGGAAATTTTGGTGAGTCTGATCTATATTTTAAGATATTTTTGTTTATTGTTCTATTTAATAAACTATTTACTTTTCATTCAATTTCTTTTTTACCTTTTTATCTTCTTTTTTTTCAAAATATATAGAAAAGAAAGTCTAGAAAAAGTACAAAGTAAACTAACATATATAATTTAACTTAAATTTAAAAGAATCTATCAACTCATGAACAAAAGATTTAAAATCAAGTACACATCATGTACTCAACCATGTTTAGTAAAATAAGGAAATAAAGTTTAAAATGAAAAACAAAATGGATTAAGAAATAAGAGGAAGAATACATCACTTCAGAAACATCCAATGATAGCCTTATGTTGATTTATCACTTGAAAAACTTATTTATGACATTAATAATTTTTTTCTTCTAACTTTTCTCTTATATTTTGCATCCTGAACTTGATTACCACCATTATTCTTTTTTTTTCTTTTTTTTTTTTTTAATTTTTTTTTTTACTTTTTTTTTTTTTTTTTTT
>Ga0099825_1003815_pt1 | contig 19970 bp, 8 predicted proteins | sample SiratroredBW_FD_76838 | JGI IMG/M metagenome (GOLD analysis project Ga0099825, IMG submission 76838) | Root nodule microbial communities of legume samples collected from California, USA - Siratro red BW | ecosystem: Host-associated > Plants > Roots > Nodule | place: USA: California | collected... | reverse complement strand
TTTTTTTTTTTTTTTTTTTTTTTTTTTTTTTTTTTTTTTTTTTTTTTTTTTTTTTTTTTTTTTTTTTTTTTTTAGATTTTTATGTTCCTGCAGTCATGCACATATACATTTGTTGTATTTTAATCTTTGTTTTCATCATTCGTTTTCATTATATAATTTACGTCATGGTTATATAATTGATGAAGCAAGTTATTTGTGACTATGGTGGTGTTTTTTTATGTCATGTTATGCTTTGTGCTTGGTTCATTCTTGACATCTTCAACAAATTTTAACTACTTTGTCTTATTTGTTTTTGTTTGTCGAATATAATCATTGAACAAGAACGATCTGTATTTATTTATAATTTTCATTTATCTTCGATTTTTAATATTTTAGGAATTGTATTTATTTTTATTTTTTTTTTAATTTTTATTTATTTAGGAATGTTATTTGTTTCATATTTCTATTTAAATAAGATTTTCAATATTCTAGGAATTGTATTTATTTATGCTTTTCAGAATTTTTATTTATTTAGATTTGGTATTTATTTAAAAATGTTACTTATTTCATATTTTTATTTAAGAAAGATTTTGAATATTTAGGATTTTTATTTATTTCAGATTTCGAATAATGTAAAAATATCATTTATTTCAAACTTCTATTTAAGTAAGATTTTGAATCATTTAGATTTTTTTTATTTAAAATTTTAAATAATTTAAAAATGTTATTTATTTAAATTTTTTATTTAAGTAAGGTTTTAAATAATTTAAAATTTTTATTTATTTAGGATTTTGAATAATTTAAGAATTTTATTTATTTTATATTTTTATTCAAATTAAGATTTTGAATAATTTAGGATTCTTATTTATTATAATTTTGAATAATTTAGAATTTAATTCATTTTAAATTTTATTTCAAGAAAATTTTGAATGATTCAAGATTTTATTTTTTTCAAATTTTTGAATAATTTCAGAATATTATTTATTTTAAATTTTTATTTAAATAATATTTTGATTAATTTAGAATTTTTATTTATTTAACATTTTAAATAATTCTACAATGCCATTTATTTTTATATTTTTATTTAATTAAGATTTTGAATAATTTTAGATTTTATTATTAATTTTGAATAATCTAAAAATTAATATATTTCTCCTCAATTTATTTATTATTTAATTCAAATTTTCTCCTAACTTTCCACTCAATTCCACCTGAAATCCATATTTTTTATTTTTTCAAATCCAATCACATTTATATATTTCAGATTTTCTGCTTACTTTCCACTTAATTCCACCTTAAATTCATCACTTTCTATTTCCTCAAATCCAACCATATCCTATATAAGTTGTAAACTAAATCCCATTCCTCACAAACATAATCGACCATAAGAAAATAAGAAACCAAGCAAGACACCAAGAATGAAATTCTTTTCGCACTTACTTGTTTTCTTTATCTTTGTCTTTCTCTTTCAAGGCTCAAATAGTTCCAATCTTATCTCTCAATCTTGCAAAGAGGCTTCAAAGAAAGACCCAAATTTGAAGTTCGATTTCTGTGTTACATCCCTTGAAGATGGCTCCTCTAAGTTGCAACCACCACCCACCAACCTCGAAGGTCTTACGGTGTTGTCCATTCAACTTATCAAGTCCAACGGAACCAACATGGTTTCCATCATTTCAAAGTTCTTAAAGGACAAAAGCTTTGATCAATACGCAAAGGCTTGCTTACATGATTGCTTTGATCTTTACTCGGATGTCCTTTCGGATTTAGATGATGCTGTCGATGCTTTCAAGTCCAAGGATTTCGACACCGCTGCTACAAGGTTGAGTGCTTCCATGGATACCTCTCTTACCTGCGAAGATCAATTCAAGGATAAGAAAGGTGGAAAGTCTCCTTTAACAAAGGAAAACCAATTCTACTTCCAACTCAATGCAATATCTCTCGCCTTTATCCAAATGATTCGTCAAGATTATTGATCAAACTTATAGCATTGAGTTTCTTTTTCTTTTTTTCTTAAGTCTGCTATACATATGTATAATTGAAGTGTGTGCAAATTCTTTATATTTCGTAAAGTCTTTCATATGAACTACTGAAGTTCTTGTCTTTGTTTTGCACCCAAAATATTATTTTATTCTTTCTCTTCTTTAGCAGGTTTTGATTGATGCGTGATGATCACAAATGGGAATAAGTTTTGATTCTTTTCATTATTTTTTGGTGGTGACTGATAAAATAGATAAGAGGCGGGTTACAGTTAAGGTTGATTTGACACACCTCTAACATCATATGCCCTTTGGTTAAAATCGATTAAACAAATAAATCTCTTTATATGTGCTTGTTGGAACGAGTCGAAGTGAAGTAGAATTATGCTCATATGATTGGTGGTGGTCCATTCCATGCAATAACTTTACGTTTAATTTACTACCCACAACAGAAGAAGGATAGATTCACTGTGTACTATAATCTTATAAAAGGGATGCCATTCTTTTCTCAGCTCTTTTTTTTCTCTTCCTTTTCGCTTTTATTTAAAATATTTTGTTTTTTTTTTTCTCCTAATGAACATTTTCAAAGAAATTATTAGTTAACTTACTAAAACTAGTAACCATCTCAAGAAAAGAAATTATTCCTTTTCATGGGTTAGATACTTCTTAAATGAATATATTTTTCTACCATTTTCATCTAACATTTACAATGTTAATAGTATTGATTTAAAAATATGGAGCTGCATATCAGCAAAGAAATAAATTAAAATTCAAGCCAACATATATATATATATAATAATAATAATAATAATAATAATAACACTACAAAAAATACTAGTTTTAGCGTGAGACAAAAACCATGTAAAGATACAAAAGTCATCAAACTAGAAGAGTTTTTCTATTATGTTACGATTATTATTATACTTATTAATTCAATATTACGTTTTGCGTGGGTCTAGACCACGCTACTTCCAATTAATTTTTTTAATTTTTTTTGCATTATGCGTGGGTCTAGCCCACGCATAATGCATTTATTTTTTATTTTAATTTTTTTTCATTGTGTCCACGCTTATTCTTTTTTTTTTCGTTTTTTTGCTTGGGTCTAGCCCACGCATATTCTATTTTTTTCCCATTATTTGTGGGTCTAGTCCAGCACACTTTGCCACCACTCTCTTTTTTTTTTTTATTTTTTTACAAGTTGCGTGGGTCTAGTCCATACAAACTGAATTTATTTTTTATTTGAAATTTCTTTTTTCCATATGCGTGTGTTTCTTTCACGCTTCTTCCGTTGTCACACCAACACATTTTTTAGTAGCTAATTACATGCTTTTTTTTAATGTAATAATAATTTATAATAAAATGAGAAGCTTGATATCTTGTGAAAACAATAAGAAGTGGTTTAGTGTATGTATTTTTATTAGTTTTAATTAAAAAAAATTACTGCCCATATTTATTATATTTAAACTTATGAAAATTGTCATTATTTTTATCTTTATTTATAGTGATTAAAAATATTTTATTAACTTTTATATAAAATTTAATTTCGTTTTTATAATTTTATATTTAAGTTTAATCTAGCTGATTCGGCCCTATAGTAATTTTCCATTCTTTTGTTATTTACTAATTTGAAACAAAAAAGATTAAACAAGTTAATAAATAAATTAATTAAATATTTTCCATTCTTTTGTTATTTACTAATTTGAAACAGAAAAGATTAAACAAGTTAATAAATAAATAAATTAAATATTTTAATGATAGATTTCAATATTTAGCGATTAATTTAGTAATAAATTTTGTCTCTGTATATTTGTTATTAAATTATTTTCTATACAACATGGTCACTATATTAGTTTATATACCTATACAAAAAAGTTTGTTTATAATTTTATAAAGTTTAATTACTCCAAAGTCAGTATTTAAATTTGAATGATAATGACTAAAAATTAAAGTCTCTAATGATACGATAATTAAAAACCAAAAAAATAATTTCTAATTTTATTATTTTTGTTAACAAAAATTAGTTTTTAAAATAGATTAAAAAATTTTCTAATTTTATTCTAATTACAGATTGAAAAAAAAACTGTCTACAAATAAATAAATATTTTTATAATTACTGGTTACTAAAAATATATTAGCTAATTATATTATAAGTTTTTATGAATAATAAAAAGTATTCTAAATATCAATAACTTTTTGTTTATAAATAATTTCTAATTTAGTTAATTTAATGATTAATGAGTTGTTATCTCTCAATTATATTATCTTACATTAAGTATAAATATATATTTATATTAATATAAAATTTAAAATATATTTATAAAATATCATAAATTTTATGAGTTTTCAAAATATAACTAAATCTACAATGTACAACATTTTCAACATGTTCCTTACAAAGATCATCTATTTTTGTATAAAACACGATCTTCACATATAAAAAAAATAGCAATATAACACATACAAAAAAGGATAAAGTAACAATTTTAAAAATAATAGAAAATAATTCAAATTAATATAAACATATCAAAATAATTTATTTTATTTAAATTCATCCACTATTTTAATTATATGACTCTTACAGATATCAACAAACTTAACTATACTTTCAAAAGACTCGTATATTAAAAAGATCCTGAGATATATACCTGTCATATAATTCATATATTGTAAATTCATATCATCTCAAACTAATGAATCATTAATCTTATATATTAAAATTAGTTTTTTGAAATTCTTTTATTATAACTACTTATTTATTATTATTTTTATCTCTTTTATCCCCTCTATTCTTCGTTATATTGATAGTGTTGTCATGTTAGGTAGAATAGCTACAAATACATTTTCACTATCAAGTTAATGATCAATTTGAATATAATTAGGATATTATGGGTCAGAATGTTATTACTTGTGAAAGTAGGAGTGATTTTGTATTTATAATCGTGGTTTTGAATTTGTAATTTGTATGATCTGTAAGTAGGCTCAAATAAGTTTTATTAAGCTTTCGTCCCTAAATAATATTTTAGAAATTAATTACTATATACTAGATATAAATCTCTAATAAACCAAATTATATGTTATTAATAATCTATTTACTGACCAATTTACCAAAAGGTTCAAACTGCTATAGTTTATTCACCCATAATAGGAGGTGAAGAGTCCTATAAGAAAAATTCATTTCTTAAATTTCTCAAGTTATCCTTGGATTTTGTTTGTGCCCATGTAGTGTGTATATTATATTATATTATGGATCATAGAAATTTTTAATGCTGCATATATAATTATTTTTTTCCAAATACATTTAAACAAATAAATCATTTGACTACTTTGTCATGAGTGAAGCTGAACCACGTATTAATTAGTTTAGTGTGAACAAGTATCTATATTAACATCATAACTCTTTTGAATAAGGCAGTTCCAGTTTTTTTTTCTTGGAAGCTATACCTGCTTAACATGTGCTATTTGGATTATTTTGTTAAGCGTGAAGCCGTGAACCAACATTTGCAACAACCATTTTCAACTATCACCTTTTCTGTGGTTGCCAAACAAACATTAAGAGATTTTTTCATTTTCTTTTAATATTTTTTAAAATGGAACGACAAAATTCTCAAATATTTTTTTGCGTGTTTCTAAAAAATTAGTTCTCATTTAGATATTTTTTTATGTGAGTTTCGGGTTTTGTGGCCTACTGTGTCTCTCGATGTTTCCGGTTCACAAGCTTACTTCATTTCTATTATCGATGAAATTTGATACTTAATCCTATTGCTTTTGAAAGACTAGCTTGAGAATAAGAAAATGCATTTACACCCATTCTTTGTATCTCCACTACCGTACTTTCATATAATTAAATAATATATATTAATAGTATAAGTTGTATAATTCTAATAAAAATAAATTTTAAATAGATAAATAATAAAAAATTTATATAAATAAATTTTAAACGTTTATTCTTATTTTATTAAAAAATTATCTTTATATTTCTAAACCTTTTCTTGAATAGAAAGATACTTAGGATGTGTCGTAAGAACACAACTTTGAGAAGGTAGCAAAAAGAAAAGAGGGTTTTGAAATCCAAAAAGAATAAATAAAAAACTTATTGTAAGCAAAATTTTGTTTGAATTAGTTATGTTTAATTAGTCTCCGTCATCTCCTGGTATGTAGTTTTAGAGAAAAAGAAAATGCAAAATTACTGTAGGAAAATCTTAGATAGAAATGTAGAAAGATATAAAGAACTTATATTTTAAAAGGATAATATTTATAGAGAACCAAAAATAAAGTTGTTTTATTTTTATGTGTAACTTTTTTTAACTTAAAAGGCTATTATAATTCTGCATGAACTTTAAACTTTATCCCCTACCACGTAAAAACTTATCATTACTAATTTTAGACAGTAGAAAATTGCAAAATTATAGGTGTGGAAAACAAAAACAACAGTTTTTATTTCTGTTTCTAGTTAATTTGTTGAATCCTTTGTATATAAAAACAGCTAATCTAACTCTAATACAAATTACGTGAGAAATTTAACAACACTACTAAAGTGAAAAAATATATAAAAATACAAGGTAGTAAATAAAGTATTTGATAAATATATTGTAGTATAATTGATGCACGTGGCTTTCGTAGGGTTAAGAGCTCACAAAATTGTACATGAGTTACTTGACTACGGCTTCTACTATGACGATTATGAAAAGATTGGGAGAACGAACTCAATCAGAACAGACATGCATACAGAAAGTGGCAGAATGTTAGTTTCAACATAGCTTTCCATGATGTTTCCATTTAGGTTTAGCTTCAATATGGCTTTCCACGAAGTTTTCGCTGCAATGCCAAACTTGATAATTTAATATAATAATAATGTTATGTGTGGATCATATTATTGCTATGTTTCTTTTTAGTGGTTTATTGTTCATGCAAATAGATTTAAAGCCTGATAGGATGTGTGAGAAAAGACTATGAGGAATTTGTGAGAAGAGTGTGTGCCTTCCTCCCTTAAGAGAATGCCAAAGAAAGCTACATCACATTGCAATGACACAAATGTCTTTGTTTTAATTATGCAATTTTTTAGAACCATGCGTAGATTCATGAGACATGCGTAAGCCATGTACATGACAAGTGATAAGCAAAGTTCAAGTGAAACTCAAGTATGAAAATGATGAAGAAGATACATAATCGATTAATCCTTCATCATAATTGGTTATATATCAAATCTTCAATATATATATCAAATTTATATCAAAAAATATATATTATATGTCATAATATATATTTTTTGAATTTTCGTGTTGTGTTATTTTGGTTGCATTGCTTGGAGTTTATATTCTTGTTTTCATTGTATAAACAATGTATATTGTGACGTGTATGTTACGTAGATTGTTTGGAAAGACGAGAACGTACACTTTAAGATTAAAAATGTTTAGTTCATTTAAAATTTAGATAAATATGATTTGAGGTGGATTTGTGGTTTTTATCGAGTGATTGATATTCGATGCGTGGGAGTTTTTTTGAATAAATTTTTATGTTCAAGCAATCATATAGATATGTATTTGTTGTATTTTGATCTTTATTTTCGTGTTTCTTTTTTGGTATATAATTTATGTCATGATTGTATAATTGACAAAACTATTGGTTTGTGAACGTGGTGTTATGTTGGGTGCTTGGTTCATCTTTGAGATCCTCAATAAGTAAGTTTTAACCATTTTGTCTTATTTACTTGTTGAATATATATAATAATTGAACAAGTATAATTTGTATTTATTTATAATTTTCACTTTTTTTTTTGAATATTTAGGAACTGTATTTATTTAGACTTTTAGATTTTTTATTTATTTAGGAATATAATTTATTTCAAATTTCTATTTAAATAAGATTTTTAATATTTTAGGAATTGTATTTATTTAGACTTTTAGAATTTTTATTTATTTAAATTTTGTATTTATTTAGGAATGTTACTTATTTCATACTTTTAGTTAAGCAAGGTTTCGAATATTTAGGATTTCGAATAATTTAGAAATATTCTTTATTTAAATAAGATTTTGAATAATTTAAAATTTTTATTCATTTAGGATTTTGAATAATTTAAAAATATTATTTATTTTAGATTTTTATTTAAGGAAGATTTTATATAATTTAGAATTTTTATTTTTTTAGTATTTCGAATAATTTAGGAAATTTTAAATTTTTATTTAATTAAGATTGTGAATAATTTATAATTTTGATTTATTAGAATTTTGAAGAATTTATAATTTAATTTATTTTAATTTTTATTTGAATAATTTAGAATTTTTAATTTGTTCAAAATTTTGAATAATTTTAAAATATTATTTATTTAAATGATATTTTGATTTTTTTCAACGGTAAAAAATGAATAAAGTTAACAAGGATATTTTAGGGATGTCTTAGCCCTTATACAAATGTTAAAAACTTTGTACACGTATTCAATTACAATAATATAATATATAATCTTCGGGACCCCAAACACAGAAATGATATTTTGATTAATTTAGAATTTTTATTTATTAACATTTTGAATAATTAAGAAATGGCATTTATTTCATATATTTATTCGATTAAGATTTTGAATAATTTGAAAATTTTATTTATTTAGAATTTTGAATAATATAGAAATATTATATATTTCTTCTAAATTTAATTATTATTTAATTCAAATTTTCTCCTAAATTTCCACTTAATTCCACCTCTAATGCATATCTTTTATTTTTTCAAATCCTATCATATTTATGTATTTCAGATATTGTGCTTACTTTCCACTTAATTCTACCTTAAATCTATCATTTCTATTTTCTCAAATCCAACCATATCCTATATAAGTTGTAAACTAAATCCCATATTTCTCACAAACATAATCGATCATAAGACAATAAGAAAGCAAGAAGAAACCAAGAATGAAATTCGCTTCGCAGTTACTTGTTTTCTTTATCTTTGTCTTTCGCTTCCAAATCTCGAAGAGTTCCAATCTTATCTCTGAATCTTGCAAAGAGGTCTCGAAAAATGACCAAAATGTAAGTTACGATTTCTGTGTTGCATCCCTTGAAGATGCCTCCTCGAAGGTGCAACCACCACCCACCAACCTGGAAGGTCTTGTTGTCGTGTCGATTCAACTTATAAAGTCCAACGGAACGAACATGGTTTCCACCATTTCAAAGTTGTTGAACGACACAAGTTTTGATGAATACGCAAAGGCATGCTTACATGATTGCTTTGATTTTTACTCGGATGCCCTTTCGGATTTAGATGATGCCGTTGATGCTTTCAAGTCGAGGGATTTTGACACTGCTGCTACAAGGTTGAGTGCTTCCATAGATAGCTCTGTTACCTGCGAAGATCAATTCAAGGACAAGGAAGGTGAAACGTCTCCTTTAACAAATGCAAACCAACTCTACTTCCAACTCAATGCAATATCTCTCACCTTTATTCAAATGATTCGTCAAGATTATTGATCAAACTTATAGCATTTCATATGTCAAACTAATACTACGATTTTGCTTTTTTATTCTATAAGTCTGTTATATATATATATAATTGAAGTGTGTGCAAATTCTTTATACTTCGTAAAGTCCTTCATATTATTTTGATCGTTCTCTTTCTTAGCTGGTTTTGATTGATGCGTGATGATTACAAATGAGAATAAGTTTTGATTCTTTTCATTATTTTTTGGTGGTGACTAATAAAATAGATAAGAGGCTGTTGATTTGACACTATAAGAAGTGTCGGTTTTAGTGTATGTATTTTCACCAATTTTAATTAAAAAAATTTACTGCTCATATTTATTGTATCTAAACTTATTTAAATTATCATTATTTTTATCTTTGTTTATAGTCATTGAAAAATTTTATTAATTTTTTTTATAATTTTAAATTTCTATTTTTATATAAGAACAACTAATAATCTAGTTGATTCTGTCCTATAGCCATTTATTTAGTTAGCAAAATGTTAACCTAATTCGGCCCAGAAATTGACTCGTGATGGGTTGCAAATGTGTTTGTATTTATTCAATAACTTACTTTAAATAAGTTGATTTTATCATATTTCCTATTATTTTGTTATTTACTAATTTGAACAGAAAAGATTGAATAAGGCAATAAAAATAAATAATATTTTAATGATAGATATTCATTATTTAGAGATTAATTTAGTAATAATTTTTTGTCTCTGTATATTTGTCATTAAATTATTTTCTAAATAAATGTTCACTATATCAGTTTATATACCTATACAAAAAAGTTGGGTTATAATTTTCTAAAGTTTAATTACTCCAAAGTCAGTATTTAAATTTGAATGGTAATGCCTAAAAATTAAAGTCTCTAATGATATGATAATTAGAAACCGAACACTTAATTTCTAATTTTATTATTTTTGTTAACAAAAAGTAGTTTCTAAAATAGATTAAAAGTGATTAAAAAGAGTTTCTAATTTTATTCTAATTAAAGACTAAAAATAAATGTCTATTAATAAATAAATATTTTTGTAATTACTGGTTACTAAAAATATATTATCTAATTATATTATAAGTTTTTATGAATAATAAAAAGTATTTTAAATATCAATAACTTTTTGTTCGTAAAATAGTTTCTAATTTAGTTAATTTAATGATTAATTAGTTTTTATCTTTAAATTAGTTTATATTTAATAAATTTCTTATAGTGATGGATGAGGTAGACCATGGTTGGTGCAATACTAATAATCTGATTTCTCTTCCCTGCACTCGCAATAAATAGTCGTTTGATTTTTTTTTATTTTTTTTTTTTTGTTACAAGTAAATTTTTACTTTGATTTGAAGGCTTATAAAAAATTTTAATTATTTTTCCAAATTAACGTTTAAACTACTTATGTTTTAGTTACACTGATATAGAAATTTAATTACCATTATTTGTTTTAATTTATACTAATAATGCAAATCAGCTGATACAATTTCTATAATTTCCTGATTTCATATTAATTATGTATAAAAATATGAAATTTTTTAATTAAATATTTTGATTACATATTAATGGGGTATAAATATGAATGGTCTTATATGAAACCTCCTAATTTTTGTGATTGAGTATTAATTAAATATAAATTTTCCGAAGAGATGCTTTAAACATGGAATAATTTATCTATTAATCAACCTTGATATTAAAGGTAAGGCTTATATATGTTTTTAATTAGTTAGTTCCTAAAAATATAAGTAAGTTTTGGGTTTGATGTTTGTATATTATTTTATTTTGCATTTTGAGCCCCAAAATTAAAAATTGTTACTTTTGTTAGTATTATGGTATAATACTAATTAATACTTGTTTGAAATAAAAAAATGAAATGCCATTCTAGAGTAGGTATAGTAAATATTAGTGTACTAAATTTGTAATATAAAAAAAACTCTTAAAACTTTTAAGAAAATATTATTCTTGTGTGCATCTCATGGGTTAACATACCAGTTTTCTTTTCTTTTTTTCTTTTTTCATAAAAGAAAGAACTAACTAATATGACTAAAAGAACTTCAATATCTAAACTTATAAATTATAATAAAAATAATTTTATGCACACAAGAATAATACGCTTACACAATAATTTAATTGATCCTATTTTGTATTCAATAACAACTATTGAGAAACTCAGTTTTTTTTAAATTGATTTCAAATTGATTTAATTCATTTTTCCAGTAATTTAGTTCCTTTGCAGCAATTGAGAGCTTTGAAAGTTTATTTATCGAAAATATTTCTGCAGTTACAAAGATTGTAAGAAATTATTTCTTAAGTGAATTATTTTAGTTTCATATTTTTTTATCAACAATAAAAGTTAAACAAATAAAAAAAACACATACAATTGGTAGCCCCGTTCATGTTCTACTACTGTATTAGAAAAAAAAACAGATTAAAAATGAAGTTATGAATCAAATATTATCATTTTTCTTTACAATTAATATTATCATTTTCCTTTACAATTATGCTTTGATACATTGTTGAGAAAACTGTTTTACACCAGTTTTTGTTATTTATTAAGAGTTTCTCATAAAACTTATAAATAGGCTTTGCTATTTGTAAAGATTATGTTTTTAGGGTTTCTCACACTTCTTTAAAGAGAAGCTATCAACCATTTTTTTCTCTTTTTTCAATATTCCCCTCGCCCCCTTTTTTTCTCTCTTTTGAAACCCTAACTCTATGGGTAATAGTCTTCAAGATGGTATCAAAGCATGCTAAGGCTGGCTAGAGAATCCAGGACTTATTCTTGTTTCTCCACTCCTCAATGAAATCAATTATCATACATGGAACAGAAATATGAAGAGGGCCCTATTATCCAAGAATAAGTTGAAATTCATTGATAAAAACATCTCCAAACTGAGTGATAATGATTCAACCTTTGAAGTTTGGGAAAGATGTAATGTCATGGTTCTCTCATGGATTACAAGAACTCTAACACCTCAAATTTCTGAGAGTGTTGTTTATATTGATTCTGTTAGAAGTCTTTGGGAAGACTTTAGAGAAAGATTCACAAAATACTTCTCATGGAACCTCTACCTAACATAAATAGAGTTTTTTCTTTAATGATTCAACAAGAAATGCAACTCACTGGTCCTTTTTTTGAAACAAAGGTTCTATACAACTCAGTTGACAAATAAGTCAACTGGAAACAACAAGAACAACATAATTGGAAATCACATGATCAAATTTCATGGAAACCACAGGGTAGAGGAACTAATTGGCGTGCCTAAGGTAGAGATAGAGGAAGATCAAGCAACCACAATAACCAGTGTTCTTACTGTCATAAAACAAATCATACTGTGGATGAATGCTACTCTAAACATGGATATCCAACATAGTACAAATAGAAGATGGAACAGTTTAATACTAATCAAGAAAAGATTTGTAATCTGAATATAAAGAATGACTCTTTACAAACTGCTCAAAGTCAAGAAGAGAGACAGACAGGACAAGAATCCTTTTACTGCAGACCAAATACAAAGACTTTTGGAGCTTCTTGAGACATCAAAATCATCAGATCATATCATTAACCAGATCCAAAGGTATACTGGTGAATCCCTTGCTTCAGAAACGAAAACAAAGAGTAAGATTTCTTAGATTCTTGACACTGGTGCCACTGACCATGTTACACATATTAAAAATCATTTTATCAGTTTTCACCCAAAATTAAACCTATCAATATAAAATTAAAATTACCTAATGGTTCTTCTGTTACTGCTTATTATTATGAAACTGTTCAGTTTTCCAAAAATTTTATCACATTCAATATTTTATACATACCAGAATTTTCTTTTAACATCATTTTTGTTCAAAGACTTATTAATGACTTAAATTGTAAACTAATATTTTCTCTTTAGCATTGTCAGATTCAAGATAACATCTCATTCAAGATGATTGGACAAGCTGATCTACATCAAGGATTATACTATCTGCAAGATTTTCATCCAGATTTCAAGAGAAATAATTTTTCTGTTAATGTTGTTCTTAATTACAAAGAATCTGATGTTGATATTTGGTACTGTAGACTAGGACATCCTAATGAAAGAACTATTGAACATATTTGTAAAACTTTTCGTTACGTATATTCTGATCTAAAAATTGATGTTTGTGATATTTGTCACCTTGCCAAACAACATAAACTACCTTTTTCACAAAGCAATACAAAGTCTTTAAATCTTTTTGATTTGATTCATGTGGATATATGAGACCTATTAGTATACTTATGTTCATAGGCATTTTTTAATTGTGGTTGATGATTATACTAGACATACTTGGATATCTTTTATGAAGAATAAAAGCGAAACTAGGACTCTATTATACAACTTTGTCATGTATGTTAAAAATTAGTTTGATCATAATATCAAGACTATTAGGTCTAACAATGGCAAAGAATTTCTTTTTAATGAATTGTATGATAAATTTGGCATTTTACATCAAAAATCTTGTGTTGAAACCCCTCAACAGACTTTTGTAGTTGAGAGGAAACATCAATACATTCTTAACATAACTCTTAACATAACTTGCAGTCTTCTCTTTTAGTCAGGTTTGCCTAAAGTTTATTAGTCTTATGCTGCACTCCTCATGCTGTTTATTTGATAAATAGGTTACCTTCTATTATTTTGAATAATAAACCTCCATATGAATTATTGCATAAACTGTCTCCAACTTATCTAGATTTGAAAACTTTTGGATCTTTAAGTTTTGCTTCTAGTTTAGAGAATAACTGAACTAAGCTTGAACCTAAAGCTAGGAAATGTGTTTTCATTAGGTATAAATCTGGAATAAAAGGTTATATGCTGTTAGATACTAATAATAGGGAGATTTTCATCAGCAGAAATGTTATTTTTTATGAAAAGGTTTTTCCTTATAAGGCTTTTACTGAAATATCTAATTTTGACAAAAAATTAGATCAAAATAGCTTTGATTTTTTGATTGAACCTTTACATCATACTATAAACAAAGATGATATTACTTATTGTTGCAATGAAACTGACAATAATGCTGAAATCAAAATCTTGATGATAGTAGAAATAGTACAAATTATACAGAAGAACAGGAGGATAAAGAAAATGACAAATCTGATCACAATTTTAGACGATCGACAAGAGTTAAAAAAATTCCTACTTTCTTGATCATCACCAGGTCAACAATTCTGTTTCCAAGTGCCCTTTTAAGACTCTCTATCCTATAACTTCTGTTTTATCATATGATTCTCTTTTTGAAAAACACATAGATTATACATTGGCTATATCTTCTAATATTCAACCTCAAAGTTATGACCAAGCTTCTCAAAAGCCAGAATGAATCACTGCTATGAAGAAAGAGATTAAAGCTCTTCAAGACAATCAAGCCTAGTATCTCACAGATTTGTTTGCCAACTGGGAAGACACCCATCAGATGTAAATGGGTTTACAAAATAAAGCACAATGCTATTGAAAGACACAAAGCTAGACTTGTAGCAAAGGGCTACACTCAATTGGAAGGAATTGACTATCTTGATACCTTTTCTCCAGTTGCAAAATTAACAACTATTAGAATTCTCTTAGCTATTGTAGCTGTTCAAAATTGGCATTTACATCAATTGGATGTTGATAATGCCTTCTTATATGGAGACATAAATGAAAAAGTGTATATGACACTACCTCCAGGATTCACTACAGATAGACACAATCAAGTTTGTAGACTAACCAAGTCTCTATATGGGCTGAAGCAAGCAAACAGACAGTGGTTTGCCAAACTTTCTTCTTTTCTTATTTCTACTGGTTTTTCTCAATCAAAATATGATTACTCTCTCCTTACTAGAAAAACTTCAACTACTTTCATAGTTTTACTTGTTTATGGAGATGACATAATACTTACAAGGAATTCTTTATCTGAGATAGAAAAAATTAAAGGCCTTTTAAATGACTCCTTCAAAATCAAAGACTTGGGAAAACTTAAATATTTTCTAGGTCTAGAGGTGGCTAGATCAAGAAAGGGAATATATTTATGTCAAAAGAAATATGTCCTTGACATTTTGATAGAGACTAGAATGCTTGCAAGTAAACTTTCTTCTACACCTCTTATGTCTATTAATAAAAGTTTTTTGAAGTTGCATATAAACTACCTAATCCCGATTCCTATGGAAAACTCATTGGCAAACTTCTATATTCACTACAGTAAGAGAGACAAATCTTTTTCGTTTATAATTTATAAGAATATCTTATAGAATCAATTAGGTTTTCATTCCTTAATCATATTTTATATGTTAATAAGTGTATATTAAATATAAATATCTAGGACACCCAAATTATGTGTCATTCAAATTATTTAGTGACTAATTTAGCATAAGATAATGGACAACTCATCTGGTTCACTCCAAACTTGAATAAGAGGTGAAGAGTGAAATAAGAAAACTTCATCACTTAAATTATCATCTGATTCTGGTTATGGGATTATCCCCTATAGGTTACATATTATATTATAGATCATAGTAATTTTTTAATGCTGCATAACTAATTTTCTTCGGAATACATTTAAACACATAAATCATTTGACTAATTTGATATAAGTGAAGCTCAACCACGTACCAAGTCTTCAATAATACATAATTATTATAATTTTTATGTATCAAGTCTTTAATATATAATTGATTATGTCACAATATTTTGGTTGTATTGTTTGGAGTTTATATTTTTATTTTCGTTTTGTATAAACAATGTATCTGTGTGTAGGTTGTTTGGAAGAATGTGAACGTGAACTTTGAGATTAAAATTGTTTACTTCATTTAAAGTTTAGATAAATATGGTCTGAAGTTGGTTTGTGATTTTTATCTCTTTTTTCAGAGTGATTGATGTTCGATGTATGGGTGTTTCTTATATGTAGATTTTTATCTTCAAGCAATTATACACATGTGTATTTGTTATATTTTGGTATTCATTTTCGTCCTTCTTTTTTGGCATATAATTTATATCATGATTGTATGATTGACAACATTACTGGCTTGGTGCTTGATTCATTATTGAGATCCTCAACAAGTAAGTTTTAACAATTTTTTATTTATTTACTTGTTGAATATAATCACTGAACAAGAATAATTTGTATTTATTTATAATTTTCACTTATTTAAAATTTTGAATATTTTAAGAATTGTATTTGTTTAGACTTTTTAGACTTTTTATTTATTTTGGATTTTGTATTTATAAGGAATATTATGTATTTCAAATTTCTATTTAAACAAGGTTTTCAATATTTTAGGAATTGCATTTATTTAGATTTTTTAGAATTTTTATTTATTTAGGAATGTTACTTATTTCATATTTTTATTTAAGCAAGGTTTCGAATATTTAGGTTTTCGAATAATTTAGAAATATTATTTATTTAAATAAAATTTTAAATAATTTAAAATTTAAGATTTTGAATAGTTTAAAAATATTATTCATTTGAGATTTGTATTTAAGAAAGATTTTGAATAATTTAGAATTTTTATTTATTAGAATTTCGAATAATTTATAATTTAATTTATTTTAAATTTTTATTTAAATAACATTTTGAATAATTTTAAATTTTTATTTTGTTCAAGATTTTGAATAATCTTAAAATATTATTTATTTCATATTTTTATTTAAACAATATTTTGATTAATTTAGAATTTTTATTTATTAACATTTTGAATGTCTCAGCAATGTCATTTATTTCTGTTTATACTGTAAACTAAATCCCAGTCCTCACAAACATAATCGATCGTAAGAAAATAAGAAAGCAATCAAATATGAAATTTTCTTGGCACTTACTTGTTTTCTTGATCTGTGTCTTGATCTTTGTCTTTCTCTTCCAAAGCTCAAACAGTTCCAATCTTATATCAGAATCTTGCAAAGCGGCCTCGAAGAATGACAAAAATTAGGTTACGATTTCTGTGTTGCAGCCCTTGAAGATGCCTCCTCGAAGGTGCAACCACCACCCACCAACCTCGAAGGTCTTGTGGTCATGTCGATTCAACTTATAAAGTCCAACGGAACGAACATGGTTTCCACCATTTCAAAGTTGTTGAACGACACAAGTTTTGATGAATACGCAAACGCATGCTTACATGATTGCTTTGATCTTTACTTGCACGCCCTTTCGGATTTAGATGATGCTGTGGATGCTTTCAAGTCCAGGGATTTTGACACTGCTGCTACAAGGTTGAGTACTTCCATGGATAGCTCTCTCACCTGTGAATTTCAATTCAAGGAGAAAGGTAAAACGTCTCCTTTAATAAATGCAAACCAACTCTACTTCCAACTCAATGCAATATCTCTCGCCTTTATCCAAATGATTCGTCAAGATCATTGATGAAACTAATATTACCATTTTGTTTTCGTTTTTTCTAACATTTTCTTCTCACATTTACAATGTTATTACTATTGATTTAAAATATGTGGTAGGTATGTGGCGAGTTGGTAAATAACATTTTAATTCGAGATGTTAAGTGTGTTAAAGAAATGATCTTTTTAATTTAATAGAGAATTGGTATAATGAGTTGGTTCTTTACTTGTTTTCCGTTCTATTTTTCGTCTAAACCTGGTTCTTACTCACTAATCCATCCTCGGTAACTCTTTCTTACATCTCGCTCAGTCTCAAGTACTTTCTCACTCAATCAATCAAAGACTCCATTGTCCTAAACTCGCTCCAATCTCAGTCAATATTTCCTTGAAATTTCATTTGCGAAAAAGGAGTTTTATTCTTCTATAATATTCATTATCAGTTTTGGTGCCATTTTCAGGTTTCTTGACTTTACTCACCTTTATATAAATATGTCATAAATGAATATTTTATTGCATGCTTTGGGATTTTTAATTTCTTCTTTAGAAATTTACAAATAGTGACAGCAATTTCATGTTTCTCGCCACTACTTAATAATATAAATAAGCTCTAACTTATTAAATAGGTTAACAAGTTAAATTATTTTTAATTTGATTTCTAAAGTAAACAGGTCTTTGAATCATGTTAATTCTTTAAAAAATTAGGTTCATAAATTAAATTGTTCTCATTTGATTTCTAAACCAAAAAGACAGGTCTTTGAAATTAGTTTATGTCCGATAGTAAGTAATTTATAGTTTTAAAAATCCATGCGACTCAATTAAAAGAAAAAATTATTCATATGAAAAGCTTAATTAAGGACTTAAACGACACTTAATTACTGCACTTTTTGAAATTCTTTTTAATTTTTTTACTTTCGGAAATGAATGTGACAATAATACATTTTCCAATATAAAATGATCTTTCATCCTTAAATAAAAATGTAATTTGTAGAACTATTTGAAAATTCCGAAATAGAATTTAATAAAAAGAAAAAAAGGTAGGGTGTTGCCCCTCCTTTCGTCCGTACTGAATCTGTCGTCAATGTGAACTCACGAAGCTTCCGCAGTTAAAATGGTTCCCACGAAATTACCAACGAACCCTACTTACTTCACTTCACTGCTGCTGAAAGTGCTACGTACCCAGAAAACACTCCTCCTACATAATTAACCAACGTAGAGGCTAAAACAGTACTCTCTTGTAATCAACCAACAAATAAATAGCCGTTAAAGGAAACTTCCGTTTTGGCACTACTTTCCCACTACCTCATGCTATCCCTTCACGTACGTGAACCGTGTGTGTGTGTATATATATATATAGCTTTGCATGCACCAACAACAATCACAGTGACGCACCAGTTTCACATACCAAACCAATGATGTTTAAGCCTTCTTCCCTGCTCTTCTCTTTCACCCTTTTTTTCTTATTTGCCATCACACTCTCCCTGGAAACAAGTTCCACCTCGAGAGACATAATCGACCAAACCTGCGAAATATGCAGCAACCAATCTATCATCTTGAGCTACGGCCTATGTTCAACTTCTCTTCCGGTAGTTCCAGTGAGTCACTCTGCAAATCTTGAAGGATTAGCGTTGGTTGCGATGGAGCTGGCACTAGAGAATGTGACTAGCACGTTGGCAACAATAGAGAAGCTGTTGGATAGCACAAGCCTTGATAGCTTTGCTTTGGGGGCCTTAACGGATTGCTTGGAACTGTACTCTGATGCAGCATGGACAATAGTGAACTCCGTAGGGGTTTTCTTGTCTGGGAACTATGATGTTACTAGGACGTGGATGAGTTCAGTTATGGAAGCAGCATCAACATGCCAGCAAGGTTTTACAGAGAGAGGTGAAGTTTCTCCTTTGACTCAGGAGAATTATAATCTCTTCCAGTTATGTGGGATTGCGCTTTGCATTATCCATTTGGCTACCCCTACGCTCCTTCTAAATTGATCCACACGTAAATTGGGTCTTGTATCATGCATGTGTTCCTCTTTATAAAACGAGACACATTATATTCGTGTCTCAAATGACAAAGAGAGTGTCAAACATTGTATCCTAAGAGTTAAAAGGAAGAAGACAGAGATCTATTTATGCCCTTTTTTTTTTTTTTTTTTTATTTTTTTTTTTTTTTAAAAAATTTTTTTTTTATAAATTTTTTTTTTTTTTAAGAAGGTGAAATTTCAACAAAAAATTTTTTTTTTTTTTTTTTTTTTACTTTTG